>JACCEB010241919.1_pt1 | contig 43801 bp, 42 predicted proteins | sample 7454761 | NCBI WGS metagenome assembly JACCEB01 (sample SAMN15323454, study PRJNA562643) | freshwater metagenome | isolation source: river surface water | place: USA:Blue River Watershed | collected 2017-08-18
AGCTGAGAAAATTTAATGGCGCAAGTCAACGGTGTGCTTGTTTGCGGTGGTGCCGGTTTTATTGGTTCGCATCTAGTCGATCGGTTGTTGGCTGATGGGCAAAGTGTCGAAGTTGTCGATGATCTCTCGGTTGGCTCGCTTGCCAATCTAAGCGCAGCTCGAGCATCAGGTGGCACTTTGCGGTTTCATCATCTCGATGTTTCGGCACCAGAGTTTTCAGATTTGATTGCGTTGCGTAGACCAACAGTTATTTACCATCTCGCACTTTTGCCAACTGGTGCAACTCGAACCAACGAGATGTTGCGCTCGGCGACATTGTTGCTTTCGGTGCTCGAAGCTGCGCGACGCTTTGCGGTAAAAAAAGTTGTCGTTGCACTTCCTGCGGGCTTACTTTACGGCGAAGTGCCAGCGCGCCAATTGCCCGTCAAAGAAGGTCGTAAGTCGGAACCGATGGGGGTCGCCCACGTGATGGCCAATACTCTTGTCGATTTGTTGACTGTTTACCGCGAAAGTTACGACGTCGAGTTCACCGCACTGGCAATGACAAATGTTTACGGCTCAAGACAACGCCCAACCGATGGTGTTGTCGCGGCGTTTGCCAGCGCCGTAGTTAATCAAAGTGCGCCGATAATTTGTGGCAATGGTCGCCAAACCCGAGATTTTCTGTTTATTGATGATGCCGTCGATGCACTAGCGCGTTCGATAAATAAAGGTGGTGGGCTCGTCATCAATGTTGGCACTGGAGTGCAAACGACGATCAAAGATTTATGGCACCTAGTTGGTCGAGATACGACTTTGCAAGAAACATATGAGTCGGCGCGACATGGAGATCTGCAACGCAATGCCGTAAATACGACCAGGGCCAGAATTCAACTTGGCTGGTCGCCGTGGACAACGCTTGAATCTGGGATTGACGAATTGCTGGGCCGCAAGGTCTAGCGAAACAAGTCTTCTTGTGGCGGCCGCACAAGTTCGCTGATCTTTGAATCGCGAAACCAATCAGCATCAACACCTCGAATTATTGCTACGGGTATGCCAGATGATTTTCCCATAACGAGTTCGGCGGCACTGGCAAGTTCGTCAGCAACTGCAACTTCGGTGACTTGCATAATGCGACCCAATGAATCGGGTGTGCCTCGCAGATCGACGACTCCGGCAACACCGGCGATGCCGATAGCGACATCGGTCAGACCTTTGCGCCAAGGTCGACCAAAAGTGTCGCTGATGATGACGCCGACATTAACGCCGTGTTTGGCGCGAATTATGTCGCGAATTCGTCGCGCAGATTTGTCGCTATCAATTGGTAAAAGTGCCGCATAGCCACGTTCAATATTTGACAGATCAATTCCGCTATTCGCGCAGATGAAGCCATGCTTTGTTTCGGTGATTATCAGATCTCCGCGGCGACGCACAATGCGCACTGCTTCTTGTTCTACAAGATGTTTGTGGCTAAGCGGATCAGAAGCATCTATCGGCACAAGTCGACCTTCGGCTTTTGAGACAATTTTTTGTGTAACGACCAAAACGTCGTTATCTAACAAAGGACCATTGGGCTCTTGTCGACAAATGTCGGCAATAACTTCACCTAGTTGATCGTTTGCCGAGATCTCGCCGATGCCTTCGACACCCCAAATCGTTAGGCGACTCACCTTTATTTACCTTTGAGAGAAGCGAGAGTAGTTAGCGCCAAGTCGGCGCCGACTTTTGGGTCAGCCATAATCGTGTTAGTCACAACGCAACGCATACCGAGTGCCTCAATTGCTGGCTTTAGGTTTGCGTCCACGTTGTCAATGATAAGAGTTGAGGCAATCAACGAATACATTCGTGCAACACCGAGTGCTGATGACTCGTGACCTAGTTCCTTGAGCATTCGATCGGCGGGCCCTTTAATCGCGTGACCTCCGACAATTGGTGAAATTGCGACAACACGATCTCTGATTTTGATGAGAGTTGCATCTACACCTTTTAATGCGCGAATCGGGCCGATTGAGACAATTGGGTTCGAGGGCGCGATAACTACTGCATCGGCACTTGCGAGTTGCGATAGTGCATTTGGCTCTGCGTTTTCGACACCAACAAAGTTGACTGATCGCACCGCGACGTCGTGTTTGTATTTGACGAAATATTCTTGGAAGCTAATTTTTTGGCCAGATTTTCCGGCGATGCAATCTTCGGCAAGTTCAACAACAGTTGAAACATCTTGATTGGTCATCGGCACTATTTGCTGTTCGACTGACCATGCGGCTGCAATTTCGCGCGTGATTTGCCATGCATCTGCGCCTTCACTTCGACGTGCTGTTCGATAAAAGTGCGTGGCAAGATCTTGATCGCCGAGATTGAACCATTCGGGCGCCGCTGTCGAGTTGGATGGTCGAACTTTTGCGTATCGTTTGAGCGACTCCATGGCTCGCCAAGACTCTTCGGTTAAGCCCCAACCGCGCTGTGTGTCTATTGCTTGGGCGAGAGTGTAAATTACCGTGTCTATGTCGGGTGAAATGTTGAGTCCGTGTAGAACGGTGTCGTCTCCGGTGTTCACCAAGGCGGTTGTTAATTTGGGTTCAATTACTTGGGCTAAGCCGCGCAAAAATCGTGCAGCACCAACCCCGCCTGCCAACACGACAACAGATTGCGAACTAGTTTGCACATTCACAACTATTGAGCGTACGGCTTGAGAACAAGTAGCGCATTTTTGCAATTCAAATCGAGAGCAGATCTTTACTTGCTATGTTTGCCACTAGATTAAGAGGTCGTTATGGCACGGGCGCTGATCACTGGTATTACTGGTCAAGACGGTCGTCACCTCGCCGAGTTTTTGCATGCAAAGGGCTATGAAGTCTTTGGTCTCGTAAAAGGACAAAACAATCCGAAGGCTGAATCAATTCGCGATGAGTTTCCTTTCGTGCAACTTGTACCGGGTGATTTAGCCGACTTTTCAAGTCTCGTAAGCGCACTTGAAATGTCTCAGCCAGACGAGGTTTACAACCTCGGGGCAATTTCATTTGTTGCAATGTCGTTCAATCAGGCCGAACTAACTGCCAACATCACCGGACTTGGCGTACTGAGAATGCTTGAAGCGATACGGCTGGTTGGCGGGGCTCGCAAAAATCCAATTCGTTTTTATCAAGCGTCGTCGTCTGAAATGTTCGGCAAGGTGCGCGAAACTCCGCAGTCAGAGGTGACTCCATTTCATCCACGATCGCCATATGGGGTGGCGAAAGTGTTTGCTCACGACATCACTGTCAACTATCGCGAAAGTTACGACATGTTTGCGTGCTCGGGTATTTTGTTCAATCATGAAGGGCCACGTCGTGGCCTCGAATTCGTCACCAGAAAAATTACAAACTCGGTTGCGCGCATCAAACTTGGTTTACAAAGCGAACTGGTCTTGGGCAATCTTGAAGCCAAGCGCGACTGGGGCTATGCGGGTGACTATGTAGAAGCAATGTGGTTGATGTTGCAACAGCCAAAAGCCGACGACTTTGTAGTTGCAACTGGCGTCACTCACTCAATAGAGCAATTGTTGGAAGTTGCATTTAACGCAGCAGGACTCAAAGATTGGCGTCAATATGTGCGCCAAGATCAGCGCTTTTTCCGTCCCGCCGAGGTCGATTTGTTGATTGGTGATGCGACCAAGGCAAAGACAAAACTTGGTTGGCAACCCAAAGTGGGTTTCAACGAATTAATTGAGATGATGGTTCGACACGACATCGATTACGAAACAAAGCGCGCCAAATAAGGCGGGCGATTTACGGTTCTACAGGTCGCTCTGATACTGCTTCCGTAATTGATTCGACGTCGACTCTGGCGCCAGAGCGCAATAGCAATCTAAGACCAAAAATAAAGTAGAGCAAAGCGACTGCCGAACTTACGACGAGTGCAACTTCAACGCGCAAAAAGAGGTCGTCGCTTACAGCCCAAGCTGAAACGACATAACTTACGAATGCCAACAACCAACCTAAAGCAACATGGCGATGACCACGCAAAGCGATAACTGCTTGGGCAATCGCTAAAGCCATCATGTAGATGGCACTTGCAAGCGCAAGAAGTGTGAGTGTTCGCCGGTCGATGCCGCCGCCGTAAACCAGGTCGAGAAAAAACGGACCAAACAAAAATGCTCCGACTATGCCAATTACGCCAACACCGATAACGAGCATCACAAGCCGGCGAAACCCAACTTTGAATTCGTCTAGGTCACCTCGGGCTGCAAGTCGGGTTAATCGCGGCAATAGGGCCGCCTGAACTGCTTGAAACAAAAACAGTGGCACTCGAGTTAACAGCACAGCATTACCAAATTGAGTAACGCGAATGGCATCAGATTTATCGCCGAGCAAGTCGACGGTGATTGGTCCTGCATTGACAAGCGCAGCCGCAAAAATTGAACCACCCAATAGCCAGACGAGATTCTCAGTAATTTCTGACCACGCAGCAGGTGGGCCGGGGTCAGTGTGTAATTGACCTGCGAGATAAATAATTGTCACACCAATAATTGGCGTGATCACAATGATTATTGAATATGCAGAAAGAGCAGTGACGCCAGCAACTAACAGAATCGTGCAAGCGACAACTCTTATCGCGCCGTCCGAACCGACAATGAAGCCATACGCGGGAAACTTGCCCAAGCCAGATGAAAGTCCTTTGGTGAAATAGAGCAAGCCATAACTCACGATTGCGATAGCCAAGCTTGCAGTGATGATTGCTTGACCTTCGAAAAGGTTGTCATTGATAACTGGAGAGAGCACAAGTATTAAGGCGACTAGAAAAACCACAATCGCAGCGCACAAAAGCGCAACTTTTTTTACTACTGGGGTTGTACCTTGACCCAGCGCTCGACGGTGGGCAATCGCGCGACTTAGTTCTTGTTCGACCGGCAGAAAGAAGCCAGGTGCTATGGCAAACATAACGAACCAGAGTGAAACAAGTGGTTTGAATTCTTCCTGACCCAGGGCTTGCTGACCGATTTTGAAAAATATATAAATCGTCACACCCGCAATTAGCAGGCCGATGCCAATCGAAATGGTGCCTTCAGGAATAGCCCCGTGCTTTTGATCAGCCGTTGAAGCCGATTTAACTGGTTGTCGAGACATTTAGATCAAGGTTAGTAGTTTGTCTCGAATTAGTAGTCTTAGTGCATCGTGAGCAATGAGTCATTCGAAGATTCGAAAAACCAAACGGTTGCTGCACCATTAGTAGTCACGGCGATGGTCGTGCACCAACCGGGCGCTTGGTTTGATGAAGTTCTAGCTGGTCTTGCTAGCCAGGATTATCCGAACCTGAACAGTGTTTTTTTCTTGACCACGAAATTGACCAGTTCTGGTGCCGACACGACCGATGCCAACGTTGTTGCCAAGAAAATCAGTGAAGCGCTTCCAACTGCTGTTGTTCGCATAGTCGAAGGAAACCCCGGATTCGGGCGCCTAATCAATGAATTACAGCGAATTGTCGATGGAGACAAGGGTCTGTTCTGCATCATGCATGATGACGTTGTTTTACAGACGAATACGGTGCGAAAGCTGGTCGAAGAGCTGTTTATATCGAATGCGGCGGTCGTCGGGCCAAAACTGATGCAGTGGGACAAGCCCACACTTTTGCAATCCGTGGGTTTTGGTATTGACCGTTGCGGTGAGATTGATCCGTTCATTGAGCAAAATGAGCGTGATCAAGAACAGCACGATGCCGTGCGCGATGTGTTCTTCGTAAGTTCAGCGTGCATGCTCGTACGTTCAGATTTGTTTCGTGAATTAAACGGATTCAGTCAAGACATTTCGTTCTTCGGAGAAGATCTAGATTTCTGTTGGCGCGCGCATCTGAGCGGGGCTCGCGTTCTTGTGTCTCCGACAGCCGTTGCACGACACATCGATAGTTTTGAAACTCGTTCACCAAACTTGGTTTCACGCGCGAGTGCTGCTCGAAATCGTGCCCGCACGGTTGCGACGTTGACTAGTCGTTGGAGATTACCGTTTGTTTGGCTGCAGATGTTGCTGACTTCAGCGATTGAAACAGTGCTTGGAGTGTTCACGGGCACATTTCGCGAGTCGTTGGCGAGTTTTCGTGCAACCGTAGCTCTTGTTGTTGACGCTTCGTATGTCTGGAAGAGACGACAGCAGGTTCGGCCATTAAGGCGCGTAGCGGCGAGCGAAATCGCAAAACTTCAAGTAAAGGGTTCGGCTCGGCTGACCAGATTTATTCGGCACCGTCGGGCCTTGGCATCTCGCGAAATCGCATCGCTGGTTGAGACAAAAAAGCGTTGGAAACAGAGTTCGACGCGCACCGCAGGCACGGTGCTGTTAACGGTCACGATTCTGATTCTCGTTGGCAGCCGAGAAATTATTACCGACTCGTCTCGAGTAATAGGTGAGATGTTGCCATTTGAAAACGGATCGGTATCGACGAGTTCGGTGTTTGCAAATTTTCTGTCGGGTTGGTGGTCAAGTGGTTTTGGTGAAGCATCTGCTAACCCAACCGGACTCGGACTAATCGCTGTCGCATCGTTTTTTCTCTTAGGCAATCTTGCACTGCTGCAAACTCTGATGATTATTGGCTCGTTGTTTGTCGGGCTGATTGGCATGTGGCGACTTTGTGGTGCATTTGCCAACACTCGAGTACGACTCGGTGCTGCAGTGGTCTACGTTGCTCTGCCTCTTTCATATGATGCGATAGCACGTGGTCGGTTTTCGGCATTGATCTGTATTGCTGCGGCACCGTGGTTGTTTGACATCCTTAATCGATTTCAAGATGGAAAAGATCAGAGTTTGGTTCGAAAAACTCAACTTGTATCTGGTCTGTTGCTGATTCTTGGGCTCGTCTTTGCATTCACGCCAAGTATCGCCATCTTGTTTTTAACGATCATCCTCTTGTGGGTTTTTGCATCGTTCTTGGGCGGGGTTTCTGTAACAAAATTGTTCGGCGTTCTGCTTGTTGGTTTAACCGGTTTGGTTGGCTCAGTCTTTATTAATTTGCCGTGGTCAATGCATTTTGTTTCGAGCAATTGGTGGCAATTGATGGCAGGTGATCAAGGTGTCACCGAAAGAAAAATCGGTTTGGTTTCAATCGCCCGACTTGATTTTGGCAACACCCGTGGCGGATTTTTGGTAGTCGCTATTTATTTCTGCGTATTTTGCGCTTTAGTCGTCGCCGATGGTTGGCGCAGACTATGGGCAATTCGCTCATCGGTTTTGGTTGTCTTTGGCCTGTTGTTGGTCGTGCTTGACGATCGCGGAAAACTGCCGTTTGCGCTTCCTGAGCCAGCGGTGATGCTGGCGATAGTTGCATGTGGGTTGGCGCTTGCCGTAGCGACGTGTCTCAGTGTCTTTGCTGAAACTAATTTGAACAAAGCATCTGATTGGCGACGTTCATTAAGTTTGCTGATGCCGCTCGCAATCGCAATGATGATTGCTCCGACGCTTTTGAGTGCCACCGACGGTCGCTGGAATCAGCCTGAGACCTTGGTGCCGCAGTTGCTTGAACAATTGCCTGATAATCCCAAGGAGGGCAATTATCGGACGCTTTATATAGGTGAACGTGATTTGTTGCCGGTTGCGACAAACTCGGTGAACTCTGAGATCTCATATGGTGTCGCCGACGACGGGGCAGTGAATTTCAGTTCAAATTGGGCGCCTCAAGAAACATCGATGAATCTTGCGGCGCAACGTGCGCTCACTTCATTGATCGCTGACGACACAATTCGTGTCGGTCGTTTGATGTCGCCACTTGCGATTCGATTTATAGTTGTGCCACTTGGAGACTCGCCATCTGCAGCAGCTTTAAATCTTGTTGAGTCTTTGTCAAATCAACTCGACTTACGGCGAACCTATTTTGCTCGTGATTTGGTGATTTTTGAAGATGTCAGTTGGCTGCCAATTATCAGTGTCTTAGATGAAGAGTCTTCTGTCGCAAGCCAGCAAGCAAGTGACCTTAATTTGACGAGCCAAGAACTGAAGTCACAGAGTGCTTTATTGATTGATGAAAACTCTGTTGCTGATAAAAAAGTTAAAGCGAAATTTGCCGGTGGCACGGTTCACTTGGCAGTGCCGTTTGATTCGAATTGGCGCTTAATGGTTGATGATGCTCAGCTTTCGCCGCGAGTTGCATTTGGCTCTTCTACTGCGTTTGATGCGCCGATTGCCGGGCTCTTGAGTTTGCAGTATGAGACATCTCCGCTGCGTTACATCTACTTGATTATTCAGGCATTTGTTTGGCTTTGCCTGATAATGCTTGCCGCAAACTTTTCTCGCTTCAGAAGACGGATACGACAAGTCGAATCGAAAGGCGTCACCGTTTTAGTTGACGCAGTGCGACCTGATCAAAAAATTGATATGGCGACACGATGAAGAAAATTGACCTGCGATACGCATCTGCTCTTGTAGTTTTGGTGGCTGCTTTTGTTGCTTTGATTGTCGTTAACCAGACCAGCGATCAAAGTCGTGAGACTGAATCGGTGCGAAAGTCTGAAAATATTTTCGGTATCTCCACGATGCCAAGTGTCGCAGGTGGTTCTCAGTCGACTTCTTCATGGTTTTGTCCTGGTGTGCCCGGTTTGGAGAAAACGGTTTCGAGTGAGATCGTCATTGCCAATTCGACAGATATTCCGATCACGGGCAAAGTGACTTTCTTGTCGAGCGACAAACCTGCAGCAATCGCACAACTAATTGTGCAGCCATTCACTCGCAGCGTTATAGATGCAACGGGTGGTCGTAAGAGCAAATTCATCAGTGCCGTAGTCGAACTCGATAACGGCGCAGTTGCCGTCGAGCAACGAATAATTCACCCGGCTGGCGATTCGGTGTCTCTTTGTGCCAACAAGCCTTCAGATAGATGGTTCTTTGCCGATGGATTCACCGGCTCTGACAGCTTGTTTAATGTCTTGCTGAGTAATCCATTTCCGGATGCGACAGTTGTAGACGTAAGTTTTGTTACCGCCGACGGCAAACGCGAGCCCGCCTCGCTAAAGGGAATCATCATCGAACCAGAAAGCGTCTACTCGCTGTCGATGGGCGACCAAGGTGCGCGCAACGAAGCTGTTTTAGCGGTCTCAATTAGAGCGACCTCAGGGCGGTTTGTTGCCGGCAAGCTACAACACTTTCTAGGTCGTGGCCGTCTTGGTTATTCGACTTCGCTAGGTGCTTCTTCTACTAGTCGACAATGGTGGTTCGCCGGCGGCCAGAAAGATCTTGATGTAGATGAGCAGTTAGTAGTTTTTAATCCAACTGAACAAGACCAATCGGTGAGTGTCGCGTTTTTGACCGGCGTCGCCGAAGAAATTTTTCGCGAGCCACTTGTACTCACAATTCCAGCAGGAAGAGTGACGACGCTAGAGACATCAAAGTTGCCAGCAATTACTGATGGTCGATACGGAGTAGTAGTTTCAAGCATCACAAATGACTTTGTCACCAGCAATGAAGACTCCGCAGTCGAGTTTGTAGTCGTCGAGCAAGTAATAAGTCGCAGAGAAGATAAAAAGACTGGCACGACAACAACTTTTGGTGCGCCAGTTGGGGCACCGTCAAGAATCTGGACAGTTGCAAGCGGTGTGCCTGCAGCGGGCGGGACATTGGTTGTACTCAACGCAACTTCGTTGGCCACAACGCTCAAAGTTTCAACAATTGGACCCGCCGGATCTGTAGCAATTGAAGGCTTCGAGAAAATCGAATTGGGTGCTGCTGCTGTTTTAGAAATCAAGATTCCAACTGCCAGCGCAGACTTGCCTATTTTGATTGAGGCTGACAATGAAGTTGTCGTCCAGCGTGAAGTTAATCGTGGTCACGAACTCATCGGTTTTTCAAGTGTGCTCGCATTGCCTCACCGGTCAAGTGGCATCGCGGCAGTTGCAGGCAAATAGTGCGAACTATTTTCGCGATTTTGGTTTTAGCTCTCGCGGGCGGAGCGAGCTTTTTATTGCGTCGGCGGCAATCTGATGCTCCAGCCCAAGTGCGCGGGGCGGTGCCGTTTCAGTTGAATCTAGAAGACTTCGCAATCGCCGATAAGAAATGGTTAGTTGCAGTATTCACTTCATCTACGTGTGATGCGTGCCGCGATGTGGCAACAAAGGCTCGTGTGCTTGAGAGCAACGAAGTTGCTGTAGAAATTGTCGACTTCCTCGAAATGCGAGACTTGCATGCGCGATATCAGATTGATTCTGTGCCAACGACAGTGATTGCCGATATTGAAGGCATCGTTAGATTCGCAACAGTTGGACCTTTAACAGCAACTGATCTTTGGGCCGCACTTGCCAAGTGTCGAGATCCAAAAGTTTTGAGCGATGTACCTTCATGTCGTGATGAAAATCACGACCACTGAGATTATTTAGTTCTCGTTCGACTCGCTGGTTTTAGGTGTGGTACCAGGCGACGGTTCAACTATTTGAGGTCGACCTAGACCCTCTTGAACCAAGCGGGCGACAGTGGCACCGTCAATGGTTTCTTGTTCGAGCAGAGATTGGGCAACTAGATCGAGGCCTGCACGGTTTTTTTCGAGCAATACTTTGGCCCGAGCTTCTTGCTCGCGTAAAATCAAACCAATTTCAGAGTCGATCATGCGGGCAGTTTCATCTGAATACTCACGACCGTTTGTCATTAGATCTTCACCAAGAAACACCTGCTGTTGTGAACTCCAGGCCATTGGTCCGACGGCATCGCTCATGCCCCATTCACGCACCATACGGCGGGCGATAGAGGTTGCTTGTTCGAGATCATTGGCGGCTCCACTGTTTAAGTGACCAAAGACGATCATCTCGGCAACGCGACCACCCATTGCTTTGCAGATCATGTCCTTGAAGTAATCGCGCGAATATGTGTGTCGCTCTTCTGGAAGTGTCCACGTAACACCGAGAGCCATGCCGCGCGGCAAAATCGTGACCTTATGCAACGGATCGCTGTGAGGCAAAACTGTTGCAAGCACTGCGTGGCCACCTTCGTGATACGCGGTGGCTCGTTTTTCTTCAGCGTTGAGAATCAAACTCTCGCGGCGAGCACCCATGATCACTCGGTCTCGGGCATTTTCGAAGTCAATGTGTTCAATAACTTTCGAACCGCGACGCACTGCAAGCAAGGCGGCTTCGTTGACTAGATTCGCAAGATCGGCGCCGCTCATGCCTGGAGTTGCTTTGGCCATCGTGTCGAGTACGACATCAGTGCCCATTCGCTTTCCCTTTGAGTGCACGGTGAGAATCGCGAGGCGTTCTTCACATTCTGGCAACGGCATGATTACTTGTCGGTCAAAGCGACCCGGTCGCAAGAGGGCAGCGTCCAAAATATCGGGACGGTTAGTCGCAGCCATCACGATGACACCTTCGGTTGTTTCGAAGCCGTCCATTTCGGCGAGTAATTGATTGAGAGTTTGCTCACGTTCGTCGTGACCGCCACCGAGCCCGGCGCCACGCTTACGACCAATCGAATCGATTTCATCGACGAAGATGATTGCTCGACCCATTTTTCTTGCTTGTTGAAAGAGATCGCGAACTCTGCTCGCACCAACGCCGACAAACATCTCCATGAAGTCAGAACCGGTTACTGACAAAAAGCCAACACCTGCTTCGCCGGCAACCGCCCGAGCAAAAAGAGTTTTACCCGTACCCGGAGGGCCGACTAGAAGAACACCTTTAGGAACGCGAGCACCAATTTCTTTGAAACTCTCTGGCATTTTGAGGAAGTCAACAACTTCACGAATTTCTTGCTTGACGCCGTCGTAACCGGCGACATCAGCAAACGTAGTTGCGGGCTTGTCTGCGTTGTAGTTCTTCGCACGACTTCTGCCGATCGACATGATGCTTCCGGCCTGACCCATGGCGCGCTTTTGCATCCAAAAAAAGAAACCCATGATCAAGATAAACGGCAACAACAGCGGAATCAGATTTGTGAAGAAGTTGCCTTGAGGGGTCGAATAGTCGTAGTCGACGCCCTTTTCTTTGAGCAAAGTTTCATCAGCATCAGATAGAGCAACAGCACCAGTGGTGACAAATTCACCACCGTCTTTCAAAGTGCCACTGATTTGATTCGACAAATTGTTGATCTCAACTTGTTGTACTTGACCTTGTTTGACGAGTTCAAGAAATTCGGTATATGTAAAACTCGTGGCGGTTGAGGTCGGCCAAATTCGAGGGCCAGCGATCAGAAGAACGACAACTGCGACGATTGCCCAAGTTGCCCAACGGGGCATGCCTGGCTTGTCGCTTTCGTTCTTGACGTTCGACTTGTTGTTTGAATTCTTGTTCGACTTTTTGCCCAAAAAATTTGCGGGCTTTTTGCGAGCCGCAGGTTTGCGCTTCGGTGACGAAGGTTTTGCAGGTGGTGGAGGGGGTGGAAGTTTGGTCACGGTTTCAATGATACGACCCGATTATCGCTGTACACAATGGCGAGTGTTTCACCAACGAGTGCATTGAAATCCACTGTGGCGATGGTCTCATCAATTAATGTGAAAGTCATGGTTCGTCGATGCTCGCGTTGCACATGCAACGAACTCGCTTCAATTACTTTGACTTATCAATACAGTCGCGCACTTGTATGGATCGATGACTTGACCGCTGAGCGAGACCCGCACGCCTATGACCTGTGCGATCGCCACGGTGTAAGAATTACGGCTCCGTCGGGTTGGAGGCTTGAAGATCGCCGCAACCGATTCAGAGTTGTGATGCCAAACCGCCTCGCGGGATGAACCAATCGCCCTGGGCTCCGCCGTATGGTCAGGAGCCCGTTGGTTCAAATAAAATAACTCTCAGAATCGCGATTTTTGCGTGGTGCTCTAGTTATGTAGTTGCACTGATATTGAGTTCGGCGATTTTGGTGGCGACCGGCAATACAGATTTGGTTGACGGTCAAGAGCCCAAATGGTTTCTCGGACTTTCGGCCCTTGCGCTCTGGGTGCCATTTGCGGTTGGTCTGTATTTAGTTTCTAGAAAATTTGGTTCGGGAGTTTTCTCACGAGATTATTTTTTAAGCTTTCGCAAAGTTGATCTTTGGGGCGTGCCAATTGGTGTTGCTAGTCAGTTGTTGTTGGTCGGCTTGGTTACTTGGCCATTTCGCCTGGCGTTTCCCGAAAAATTTGCTCCAGAACTTGTTGAAAAGCGCGCACGAGATTTGTTTGAAAACGCAACGGGGATGTGGCTACTTGTTTTAGTTTTGGTAGTAGTCGTTGGCGCGCCACTGATCGAAGAATTGGTGTATCGCGGATTGATTCAGTCAAGTTTGAGTAATCGGTTCAGTCGTAGAGTCGCAATGTTGATAACTGCCGTTTGGTTTGCAGCGGTGCACTTACGGCTTGTCGAGTTGCCGGGATTACTTGCATTCGCTCTCGTGTTGGGGTTTTGTTTTTACCGAACCAACAGAATTGGTATGTCAATAATCGCCCATGTTGCTTTCAATGCAACGGGACTTTTGCTAGTTGCAACACTTTAGAAAGCCAACAGTTGCTCGCGTGTAGAGTTTGTCAGTAGTGAAAGAGTTATTTTCAAAGCGTTGGTCTGCCCAGCAGATCACTTCGGTAATTGTTGTCGCTGGTTCGACATTTATGTTGTTGATGACGCTTCATCCTGAGTTGATTTTGAGAAACAACACGCCAACAGGTGGCGACATGGGGGCTCATGTTTACGGCCCTGCTTATTTGCGAGATTTTCTGCTTCCACACTTTCGCCTAACAGGTTGGAGTAACGACTGGTATTCAGGGTTTCCGATGTATCGGTTCTACATGGTCGTGCCGGCATTGGCGGTTTTGTTGATTGACCTGATTTTGCCCTACGGCATTGCACTTAAGTTGATCGCCGTTCTGGGCATTTTGACTTTGCCGGTGTGTGCATGGCTGTTTGGCAAGTTTGCGAAATTTTTGTTTCCAATTCCTGAATTACTGACTCTCGCATCGGTCGTTTTTCTCTACGACGAGAGCTTTACGATTTATGGCGGCAACATTGCCTCGACGATGGCAGGCGAGTTCTCATTTTCGATCTCGTTGTCGTTGGCTGTCTTGGGCTTTGGTCTTTTGATTCGAGCTTTCGAAGAACATCGCGGCAAAATGCTCACTGCGTTAGTCGTCGCATTGAGCGCTCTTAGTCACGGCATTGTCCTGCTCTTTGTTTTTGGTGGCGTCGTCTTGCTTGCTGCCGTTTGGTTTGAGCGCCGAAGTGCGATGACGGCGTTGACAGTTTCGATTACTGCTGTTTTACTCTCATCTTTTTGGGTTTTACCTTTCTTGACTGGTCATGCGTACATGACCGACATGAAGTATGAGCCTCGCCCGAGCGGTGCAAGTGATTCTTTTTGGAGCATGTACTTTCCGTTGACAACGTTTTGGGACATTGTGATCACCGGCTTTGCAGTTATTGCATTTGCCAATTTCGTCAAGGCTCGTAATCGAACAGGTATGTGGATGGGCGCGTACTGCATTGTTCTGGTGCTGGGTGTTTATTTCGGGCGCGAGAGCCTGCCAGTAATTGGCTTGCTATGGAATCCGCGATTGTTGCCGTTTTTATATTTGCTGCGCTACTTCATGATGGTTATTGGCATTTATCAATCGGCAGTTTGGTTGACAACGTTTTATCGATTACAGCAACTTGGTCGCAGAGCGTTGGTCGAGCAATCTGTTGAAGGTATCAAACCGCTCTCATCGATCTCTGAAAACCCAAAGTTCAACTTGTCTTGGATAACTGCTTTCACCGTATTAGTCGTCGGAATAATCGGTTTTCGGTTTCAAGAAATGCCATTCGGCAAAATCACGACGAATGCGGCTGGCGAGACTATATATAAGTGGGGTTTCGTTTCGACGAAAGCGACCAACGACGGCTTTGTTGATGGTTGGGCTCGATGGAACTTCACTGGCTACGAGGGCAAGAGTGCTTATGCCGAATATCGAGCCGTTGTTGAGACGATGAAAAATATCGGTCAAGATCCAAATCTTGGCTGTGGTCGTGCATTGTGGGAGAACAACGGTGAGCTGAATAAATACGGCACGACGATGTCGCTCATGCTCTTGCCGCATTGGACTAAAGGATGCATCGGTTCGATGGAAGGTTTAAATTTTGAAGCAGCCGGAACCACGCCATATCACTTCATCACCGCCGCAGCGATGTCGAAGCAGAGCAGCAACCCAGTTCGCGAGTTGCGTTATGACGACAACAACGCGGGTCTCGGGGTGCGCTATCTACAAGAACTTGGCGTTCGCTATTACATGGCATTTACAGCCGAAGCTATTAATCAAGCAAACATGCAAGCGGCTCTGGTCAAAGTTGCACAGAGTGGCCCTTGGGTGATTTACAAAGTTGAAAAGAGCGATTTAGTTGTGCCCATGTCGGTTCAACCTGTGATTGTGACGAGCAAAATCGGTGATCCAAAAGAACGATGGCTCGAGATCGGCACGAGTTGGTTTCAGCACCCTGAAGATTGGGCGGCCGTACCAGTTGCCAGTGGCCCCGAAAGTTGGCAAAAAGTTGAAGCAATTGTCGACTTAAATCGCCGTCAAGGTGAACCAACAGATTCATCTCGCAGGGTCGACATTGTTAAACCGTCAGAGACGATAAACAAAGTCGAGTTACCGGCCGTTCAAGTCAGCAACACGGTGCTTGAAGACGAAGCAATCAGTTTCACTGTAGACAAAGTTGGTGTACCAGTACTAGTGCGAATGAGTTATTTTCCGAATTGGAAAGTCGAAAACGCCGAAGGCCCGTTTCGTGTTGCACCAAACATGATGGTTGTGATTCCAACTAGCAATGAAGTTCGGTTGCACTATGGCTATTCGTTCATAGATTTTTTTGCATACTTCATGACGTTTCTTGGTGTGGCCACAATGGCAGTTCGCTGGCGTGGTCGCCAAGTTGAACGAAATCGCAAATTGTTGAGCCGCTAGTCTTAACAGTCGTGCCAAATCTAGATGCGGTAGTCAAGGCGTATGACATTCGGGGCACAGTACCCGATCAACTCGATGCGACTTTGGCCCACGCATTTGGCGTGGCATTTGCAAAATTTTCGGATGCCAAAACAATTGTTGTCGGTCACGATATGCGTCCGAGCGGGCTTTCTCTCATCGATGCATTTCAGAATGGTCTCACTGAGCAGGGTGTTGATGTAATAAATCTTGGTCTTGCGAGCACTGACATGCTTTATTTTGCTTCAGGCAAATTGAATGCTCCAGGCGCGATGTTTACGGCTTCGCATAATCCTGCGCAATATAACGGAATCAAATGTTGCTTGTCAGGTGCCAGATCTATCGGCATTGACAACGGGTTGCGTGAGATGAAAGTGATCGCCCAAGATGTTTTAGACGGCAAGGGTCCGGCTGCAGCAAAGACTCAAGGTGAAGTCACAAAGAAAAACATGCTCGCCGAATTTGTCGACCACGTCGTGAGCTTTATCGACGTCGACAGTATTTCTGAACTGCGAGTTGTCGCAGACACTGCAAACGGTATGGGTGGGTTGGTTGCACCAGCGGTCTTTGATCGGCTGCGAAAATTTGAAATCGAAATAATGTACGGTGAACTCGACGGGACGTTTCCGAATCATCCCGCCGACCCAATTCAGCCTGCCAATCAACGCGACTTGCAAGCACGTGTGGTTGCCGGCAAATTTGATGTTGGTCTCGCATTCGACGGTGATGCTGATCGGGTGTTCTTGGTCGATGAGACAGGTAAGAGTGTTTCTGGTAGCACTACCACTGCATTGTTGGCCTCAGTATTTTTGCGCGAAAATCCGGGTGCGACGATCTTGTACAACCTGATCTGCTCGCGAATCGTTCCCGAGACAATCACATCGTTGGGTGGCAAAGCAATTCGCACAAAGAACGGTCACAGTTATATGAAGCAAGTGATGGCTCAAACTGGTGCAGTGTTTGCTGGCGAACATTCTGGTCACTATTACTTTGCAGACAATTATCGTGCCGACAGCGGTTTGATCGCGACAATGGTTGTGCTCGGCGAGATGTGTCGCACTGGAAAGTCTTTATCTGAGTTGCGCAAGCCATTTGAGAAGTATGCAAATAGTGGTGAGATAAACACGCAGGTGGGCAACATTCAAGAAGTGATTGAACGTATAACAAAGCAGTTCGCCAAATTTCCGCAAGATCACCTTGATGGTCTAACTGTTGACTGCGGCACTTGGTGGTTCAATGTTCGACCTTCAAACACCGAGCCACTACTGCGCTTGAATCTCGAAGCGCAAACACGCGAAGAGTGCGACGAACACGTGGCTGAGTTGTTGATGTTGATCACGGCCTAACTGCCGTAAGTGTTATCGTGATAGCCGTGTCATCGCCTCATTCGTTGGTCAATTCGCGGTTGCTTGAGATTTTGGCTTGCCCAAAAGATAAGGGAAACTTGTTTTACGTTGCGGACGAAGAAATGCTGTACAACCCTCGTCTACAAATGCGCTACGAAGTTCGTCAAGGCATCCCGGTGATGTTGATTGAAGAAGCCACGATCGTCAATCAAGTTGAGCACGAGCGGATAATGGCCAAAGTGGCTCAACTAAACCTGAAACCCACCTTTTAGAAAAAATAAAAACAGGAGCATCATGACATCATCAATGGCAGCGCGAAAAGATTACCGAGTTGCAGATTTATCGCTTGCGCCGTTTGGCAGAAAAGAAATTCACTTAGCCGAACATGAGATGCCAGGTTTACGCGCCTTGCGCAAAGAGTTTGGTGCGTCAAAGCCTCTCAAGGGTGCCCGAATTTCGGGTTCTTTGCATATGACGATTCAGACCGCTGTCTTGATCGAAACTTTGGTGCACTTGGGCGCCGAGGTGCGTTGGGCGAGTTGCAATATCTTTTCAACTCAAGACCACGCAGCAGCCGCTGTTGTAGTTGGCCCGAATGGCACGCAAGACAACCCACAAGGTGTGCCGGTTTATGCATGGAAGGGTGAAACTCTCGAAGAGTATTGGTGGGCGACAGACCAGATGATGACTTGGCCTGATGGAGATGGTCCGAACATGATCTTGGATGACGGTGGAGATGCGACAATGTTGTTGCACAAGGGCGTTGAATACGAAAAGAAAGGCGCAGTTCCAGATCCGACTACGGCTTCGAACCCTGAACTTGCAATCGTTCTTGGTCTTTTGCAACGCGGTTTGAAGACGAGCCCAAATCGTTGGACGAAAATGTCGAAACTGATTAAAGGTGTTACTGAAGAAACGACAACCGGTGTCAAGCGTCTTTACAAGATGGCCCAAGACAACGAACTTTTGTTTCCTGCGATCAACGTCAATGACAGTGTTACGAAGAGTAAATTCGACAACCTTTATGGCTGTCGTCACTCGCTGATCGATGCTTTGAATCGTGCAACCGATGTGATGATCGCCGGCAAGATGGCTGTTGTCTGTGGTTATGGCGACGTAGGCAAAGGCTGTGCTCAAAGTTTGCGCGGGCAAGGTGCACGAGTTGTAGTTACCGAAATTGATCCGATTAACGCTTTGCAAGCCGCGATGGAGGGCTACATCGTCGACACGCTCGAGAATGTGCTTAAAGTTGCCGACATTTTTGTAACTGCTACTGGAAATGAAGCAATTATCACGGCTGAACATATGTCGAAAATGAAGCACAATGCGATTGTTTGCAATATCGGACACTTCGACAATGAAATTGATATGGCTGGGCTGTCACGAAGTGGCGCAACTCGCGACGAACTAAAACCCGGCACCGATCTTTGGACATTCAGTGACGGGCATTCTGTGATCGTTTTGGCAGAAGGGCGATTGGTAAATCTCGGGTGCGCTACTGGTCATCCAAGTTTTGTGATGAGTTGTTCGTTTACCAATCAGGTGATTGCGCAAATCGAATTATTCAATAACACCAAGAGTTATCCACTTGGTGTTTACGTACTGCCGAAACACCTCGATGAGAAGGTTGCGTCGTTGCATCTTGATTCTCTCGGGGCGAAGTTGACCAAACTTTCTGACGAGCAGTCTGAATATCTCGGTGTGCCACCAAGCGGACCATTTAAGGCCGAGCGTTACCGCTACTAATTGCCAATCGAGGCAAAAAGAAGTGGACAAGTGGGCCGACGCCTAAGGCGAAGGCAAAAGTTGCGACGCCAACTTGGCCACCAAGCAATAAGCCCACAACTAAAACTGTGACTTCAATTGCGGTTCGTCCGATTCGAATTGGAATGCCGCGCTTGGCGAGGCCAGTCATCAAACCGTCGCGGGGCCCCGGCCCAAGTGCGCTGCCGATGTAGAAGCCAGTGCCAATCGCAACGATGACAATGCCGAGCGATGCCATAATTACGCGAACAAAAATATTTTTCGGCTCAGGGATGATTGCTAGTGCCAAATCTGCAACCAAGCCAATTTCGAGTGCATTGAGAATCGTGCCAAGCCCAGGTTTTTGTTTTAGTGGTATCCAGAGCAGAAGCAAAATGAAGCCCGTCATCACGATGATCTTGCCCACCGAAATCTCGGTCTGCTTGGCAACACCTTGGTGGAAAACGTCCCACGGGGGCGCGCCAATGTTTGCATTCATTTGCAAAGAAATGCCGATTGCAAAAAGTGCTAAACCAAAAATGCATCGAACAAGACGCTGACCGAGTCTGTCGCGAAACTCAAGCTGTTGTTCGTGCACGCATTTACACTAGCCACGTCGCTTAGTTTCGGTACACACATTTGCGAAAATGATCAAGTTGATAGATGCTCTCGGGCGCAGAGTAGAAAATTTTTTTGCCTACCTAGTTGGTGCAACGTGTCCAGCATGCGGTCGGCTCGGTGTATCGATCTGCAATTCATGCACCAAGAAAATCACTGATACTTGTTTCGTTAATCCGGATAACAAGCAACCTGGATATCACGGGACAGTGCTCGTTGCTTTCGAGTACAACTCGGTAATTCGAAAATTGATCTTAAATTTCAAATACCACAATCAAAGATCGAGCCTTCGATTCATTGGCGATGCACTCGTTCAACGACTAAGGGTTGAACAAAGTCGAACACTTCAGAGACTTGATTTAGTGACTTGGGCGCCGACAACCACCAAACGCAGAGTTGAGCGAGGCTTTGACCATGCTGAGTTGATTGCTGAATATGTTGCTAAGCAACTATATGTGCCGTGCCGAAAAGTTTTGGTTCGATTGTCGGATCGTCCACAAACAGGAAAGTCGCGTAACGCGCGACTAGTTGGGCCAACTTTTCTGGCACGAAATTTTGACGCTGAACACGTATTGCTAATCGACGATGTTGTGACAACTGGAGCAACTCTAAACAGCGCATCTCATGCGCTTTATCAAGCAGGGGCTGGTCTGGTTACTTGCATGGCTGTAGCATCAACTGTCTTATGGCAATCCTCGACCGAGTCTTACGCGCCGGAGAAGGCAAGAAAGTAAAGGCTCTTGCTGCGATATTGCCCGAAATAAATGCATTGGCAAGCGAATACTCGGCATTAAACGATGCTGCGCTACGAGGTAAAACCGCAGAGTTCAAGTCACGCGTTGAGCGAGGCGAAACCTTAGACGATTTGTTGATCGAGGCCTTTGCGGTCGTACGTGAGGCCGCAACTCGTGTTATTGGCCAGCGTCATTACGACGTGCAGTTGATGGGTGGTGCAGCACTGCATGCAGGTTGGGTCGCCGAAATGAAAACAGGTGAAGGTAAGACACTTGTTTCAACATTGCCGGCTTATTTGAACGCGCTCTCGGGCAAAGGCGTGCATCAAATTACAACTAACGACTATTTGGCTCAACGTGATGCCGAATGGATGGGACAAATTCACAGATGGCTGGGTTTGTCGGTAGGTCTGGTTGTGCCTGGTCGGCGTGTAAGCGCACCTGAAAAGCGAGCCGATTATGCAAGCGACATAACTTACGGCACGAACAACGAATTTGGTTTCGACTATTTGCGCGACAACATGGCAGCGACTTTGCAAGACAAAGTTCAGCGCGGCTTCAATTTTGCGATCGTCGACGAAGTCGACTCAATTTTGATCGATGAAGCACGAACACCGCTGATTATTTCTGGACGTGTCGCTGATGCAGCAAAACTTTATTATCAGTTCGCGGCAATCGTGCGCACACTTGTTCGTGATGTTGATTACGACGTTGAAGAGGCGAAGCGAATTGTTGTGCCAACAGAATCGGGCATCGAAAAAGTTGAGAAGCAACTAGGTATCGAAAATCTTTACGATGAAGTTCAGCAAAATCTCGTTCACCAACTACAGGTCGCGCTTAAGGCAGCCGTCTTATATCAGCGCGACAAGGACTACATCATTCAAGAAGGTGAAGTAAAGATTGTCGACGAATTTACGGGTCGCATTCTTGAAGGTCGGCGGTGGAGCGAAGGTATTCACCAAGCGGTTGAAGCCAAAGAAGGCGTAAACATCAAAGAAGAAAACCAAACTTTGGCAACGATCACATTGCAGAACTATTTCAGAATGTACGAAAAACTCTCCGGTATGACGGGTACTGCGCAAACTGAGGCCGCAGAGTTGATGAATACATACAACTTGCAGGTTGTGCCGATTCCGACCAATCGCGAGATGGTGCGAATTGATCAAGCCGACCAGATCTATAAAACCGAAGCGGCAAAATTTGATGCGGTGGTTCGTGATATCGAAGAAAAGCACGCCAAAGGTCAACCAGTTTTGGTCGGCACTGTAAGCGTCGAAAAGAGCGAGCAATTGTCGAAAAAATTGCAGCAGCGTGGTATTCGACACGAAGTTTTGAATGCAAAGCAACACACTCGTGAAGCGATGGTTGTAACTCAAGCCGGTCGTCTGGGTGCAATCACTGTTGCAACAAACATGGCTGGCCGTGGCGTTGACATTTTGTTGGGTGGAAACCCTGAAGGTCTCGCGCGCCAAGATGTGCTCAAAGAGGGTTTTGATCCGATGACGCTTCTTGATGAGTTCGCATTGCCGGCGCCACTTGACTCGATGCCACCAGATTTTTTGACGGCTCGCGACAAAGCCCAAAAGCGTTATCGCGAGCAACTTGCCAAACATGCTGATAGTTGCAAAGTTGAAGGAGACAAGATTCGCCAACTCGGCGGTCTCTATGTTTTAGGTACCGAGCGCCACGAAAGTCGACGAATCGATAATCAGTTGCGTGGTCGCGCCGGACGACAGGGTGACCCTGGTGAAAGTCGCTTCTATTTAAGCCTTGACGATGAATTGATGAGATTGTTCGCCACTGGGGCGCTTTCGTGGGTGATGGGTCGGGCATTGCCTGATGACGAAGCGATCGAAGCAAAAATGGTGACCAAAGCGATTGAGCGCGCGCAGAGTACGGTCGAGCAGCGCAACGGTGAGATTCGCAAAAACGTTCTTAAGTACGACGAAGTAATGAACGAACAACGCAAAATTATTTATCTACGTCGCGATCAGATTTTGCAAGGCCTTGATCTCAAGTCAGCAGCAATGGAATATTTGGCTGAGGCTGTTGATTCGTTGATCGAATCGCATTGTGTTGCCGAGGCTGATGACGAGTGGGATATCGACGGTTTGGTTCTCGAGTTGCGCACCTTCTGGCCATCTGAAATTAGTGCGGCAAAAGTTGCTCAATGCGATTCGACAAATGAGATTTACGACCTCGTTATGGCTGATGCAAGTGCGTTTTATGCCAAGCGTGAAGCCGAAATGACTGCACCTGTGATGCGCGAAGTTGAGCGTCAAGTAATGCTGAAAATCATCGACCAGCGATGGCGCGAACACCTTGAAGAAATGGACTATCTGCAAGAGGGCATCAATTTGCGGGCTATTGGTCAGAAAGACCCGTTGATCGAATGGCAACGCGAAGGTTTTGAAATGTTCGGCGCCTTGATGAAGGGCATCGCCCAAGACTTCGTTAAATATGTGATGCATGTACAAGTGATCAATAACTCAGCACCTGCCAGTAAGTTGAGCAACATTCAGCAGACATCTGATGAGAACGTTGGTCAGGCACCGAGCGCCAAAGCAGCTTCTAGTAGCAGTGTTTTTGGTCAACCAGATTGGTCAAAGACGCCACGCAACGCGCCGTGTCCTTGTGGCTCTGGCAAAAAATACAAGATGTGTCACGGTCGCGTCAGTTAGGGCGCGTTACGAGTTGTGAAAGATTTTTCGAGTGACCTTGCAGACTTGCGCCGTCGCATTGGTGAAGCCGCGCAATATCTGAATATCGAGACTTCGCGAGGTTTACTTGTTGAACTCGAAGGTGAGGTCGCCAAACCAGACTTATGGAACGACCAAGAACACGCAAAGAAAATTAATTCGCAATACGCCGCACTGAAAGCCGATATCGATCAGTTCAATCTGCTTTCGGCGACTGTTGACGACTTGTTCGTTTTGCACGAGCTGGCTCGTGCCGAAGATGACGCAACCCAAGAGCCAGAACTTGAAAAAGGTGTCGCTGCATGTCGTAGTCAACTCGACTCGCTTGAAATGCGCAGCATGTTCACGGGCGAACACGATGAGTGTGACGCGATTTTGCAAATCAACGCTAAAGATGGCGGCGTTGACGCTCAAGACTGGAGTGAGATGTTGTTGCGTATGTATCGGCGCTGGGCCGAGCGTCGCGGTTTTGCATTTGAGATCGGTGATGTTTCGATTGGTACCGAGGCTGGCATCTTGTCGGCTGACGTGACTATTCGTGGTCGCTACGCATACGGTCTGTTGACTAGCGAACGCGGCACACATCGGCTCGTGCGCATTAGCCCATTTGATAATCAAGGTCGTCGGCAAACAAGTTTTGCTTTGGTTCAAATCTGGCCGATTCTTGATCAGGCCGAACTTGAGATCAACGAAAGTGATATTCGCATGGAAGTTTTTCGTGCTTCTGGTGCGGGCGGGCAACATGTCAACAAGACATCGTCTGCAGTTCGATTGATTCATGAGCCGACCGGACTCGTGGCATCGTCACAGCAAGAGCGAAGTCAATTGCAAAATCGTGAGAGTGCGATGAAGCGATTGAAGGCAATGATCATTGCGCAAGACGAAGAAGAAAAAGCAGCCGCGCTTTCGCAGATTGCTGGTAAACAAGCACAAGTTGGATGGGGAAGTCAGATTCGCTCGTACGTCTTGCAGCCTTATCAAATGGTGAAAGATTTAAGATCGAGTGTCGAGAGCAGCAATGTGACAGCAGTGCTCGACGGAGATTTAGACGAATTCATGGAAGGCTTTCTTCGTTGGCGGCGTTCTGATAGCGAATAAGCCTGATCGGCGATTCAGTTCGACAATGGTAAGTTTGTCGCAATGATTCGTCTTGAAAATGTGACGAAAATATATGGCACCGAAACGGTTGCTGTGCGAGACGCCTCTTTTGATATCCCCAAGAGTCAGTTCGTTTTCTTGGTTGGGCCGTCTGGTTCGGGCAAATCCACACTATTGCGCCTGATCAATCGTCAAGAACAACCAGAACGCGGCGATGTTTGGGTGGCAGGGCAAAACATCAACGAACTGCCCGCCTCGCGAGTGCCGCACCTGCGTCGCAGCATGGGCAATGTCTTTCAGGACTATAAATTGCTGCTGAACAAAACGGTGTTTGAAAACGTGGCATTCGCACTCGAAGTAATCGGCAAACCACGACATGTGATCGCAAGACAAGTGCCAATTGTTCTCGATTTGGTCGGTTTGGCAGACAAGCAAGACAGGTTTCCAAATCAACTTTCAGGTGGCGAGCAACAACGCGTTTCAATTGCTCGAGCTTTCGTCAATCGTCCGTTAATAATGTTGGCTGACGAGCCAACTGGCAACCTTGACCCGAACACCAGCGAAGGCATCATGGGTTTGTTAGATGAAATTAATCAGACTGGCACGACCGTGGTGATGGCAACTCACGACCACCGCGTAGTTAATGCCATGCGCCGAAGAGTAATTCAATTAGATCGTGGAGTAATTGTGCGCGACCAAGAGCGCGGAGTGTACGAGTAGATGTTTTCACGAATTGCCTATGCCTTTCGCGAAACGTGGGAGAGTTTCAGACGCAACATCACTCTGACCGCTGCAGCGGTTTTGACTTCTGCGGTATCTCTGCTTTTGGTTGGCGCAACCTTTTTGATTCAACGGGCGTTCGAGAATTTGCTAGTTCAGTGGCGCGGCGATGTCGAGATGATTGTTTTTGTTCGAAGCGATGCTTCTGCCGAGCAAATCGCGTTAATTGACTCGGTGTTGCGTGCATCGCCAACGATTATTGATGTCGAAAAACTGCGTTATTTAAACAAGACTGAAAGTTACGAAGAGGCAAAGCGTATTTTCGCTGGTGACCCAGTGACGCTCGGCTTGCTGACGCCAGAGACGATACCGACGCAATTTAAAGTGGTACCACTTTCAGATGATCCGACCCTCGTCAGGTCGCTGAGTGATCAATATCGAACTTTGCCTGGCGTTGAAGCCGTCGCACTGGCAGAAGACGAATTCGAGGTGATCTCAACTTTGTCAAATTTCATTCGAGTCGTGACATTAATTACTTCGCTCGTGCTGTTGCTCGTTGCTGTTGGCTTGATCTGGAACACGATTCGCACCGCTATGTTCGCCAGGCGCCGTGAGATCGAAGTAATGAAGTTAGTTGGCGCCACAAACTGGTTTATTCGAGTGCCGTTTATGTTGGAAGGCCTGTTGCAAGGTCTAATCGGCGGAGTTGTTTCTTGCGGTGGTCTGTGGCTTTTGAACTCAGCGTGGACTAACGGCGTCACTGGGTTTAAGCCAGGCACGGGTATCAGTTCGCTTGTTGTGCCCGATAGTTATTTGACTTCGGTGATGTTTGTTTTGTTGGCTATTGGTGCTTTTGTCGGTGCGGTCGGTTCGGCAATCGCGGCGACGCGCTTTCTTGATGTTTAGTCAAATCAACTATGTAGTCAGCGACAATGTTGCGACGATCACGTTGAATCGTCCAGAAAAACTGAATGCATTTACCAACACGATGTTGCACGAACTAATTGCAGCATTCGACTTGTCAGATGCCGACGATGATGTACGCGCAGTCATTGTGACGGGTGCCGGTCGCGCGTTTTGCGCAGGCGCAGATCTCTCGGCTGGTGGGGAAACATTTAGTCGGGGTGGCAGCGATGTGCCTGGCGTGAAAGACGTGCCACGAGATGGGGGTGGGCTCGTATCTCTGCGGATTTTTGAAAGTTTGAAACCTGTAATCGGAGCAATTAATGGTGCCGCTGTCGGAGTGGGCGTAACGATGACATTGCCGATGGATATTCGTTTAGCCAGTGACAGCGCAAAATTTGGTTTTGTCTTTGCACGCCGAGGAATTATCACAGAAGCATGTTCTTCTTGGTTTTTGCCGCGCGTCGTTGGCATTTCGCGGGCTACCGAGTGGGTGTTTACCGGTCGAATGATTTCGCCCCAAGAAGCCAGTGACGCGGGGCTCGTGCGGAGCGTTCATTCGGGTGACGAATTGCTTGGCGCGGCCCAGATGCTGGCAAAAGAGATCGTCGAAAATACGGCACCTGTTTCTGTTGCGCTTTCGCGACAGATGTTGTGGCGAATGCTCGGGGCATCACACCCGATGGAAGCACATCGAGCAGAGTCACGTGGCATTTTGCAGCGCGGTAAATCCGCCGATGCGCGCGAAGGCGTCATGAGTTTTCTTGAAAAACGTGCCGCAAACTTCACGATGAAAGTATCAACTGAGATGCCAAATTTGTTTCCAGAATGGCAAGACCCTGACTTCAGATAGTTCGCTCTACGATCAAGTTGGTGGCCTTGCGTTCTTTGAGAGGCTCGTCGACCGTTTTTATGAAGGTGTTGCCACTGACGAAGTTTTGATCGTGCTCTACGAGGACCCCAAAAATCTGGCTAAGGCGCGACAACACTTGACTTGGTTTCTTGCCCAGTATTGGGGTGGGCCGATGTTGTTCAATGAGAATCGTGGTCATCCGAAACTGCGAATGCGGCATATGCCGTTTCGCATTGGCAACTTAGAGCGAGACCGCTGGCTCGTGCATATGTTGACCGCAGTCAATGAACTAGTCGATGACGATGGCGTTCGCGCAACGATGACCGAATACTTCGTCAAGGCTGCCGAGCACTTGCGCAACGACACAGGTTTGCCGATTTCGTCAGCAGATTATCCGCGCTAACTTGCGCTAGCGCAGCGCGTAGCAAGAAATCGCTGCAGCGGCAGCAACATTGAGCGAATCAACATTCGGATTCATAGCAATTTTGACTCGAGCATCGGCGCAGGCGAGTGCTTGCTCGCTTAGGCCTGCGCGCTCTGAGCCAAAAATGATTGCGCGTTTTTGAGCAGGTTCGATTTTGACTTGGTCAATATCAATTGAGTTGCTTTCTGGCGTTAATGCAAAAACTTTAAAACTATGAGCCTGCAAAGTTTTGAGTGTTGTAACAATGTCGGTTGTGCGAGCGAAACTTAAATTAAATGCCGACCCCATAGAAACCCGTAGCCCACGGCGTGAAAGTGGGTCGGCGCTCGTCGTGTCGCAGATCAAACCATCCCAACCCAAACCAGTTGCGCAGCGAACTATGGCCCCAATATTGCTTGGGTTATCTACTGCTTCGACAACAATGATGCGACGAGCGCGAGAAATTATTTGGTCAACTGTTTGCGGCTCGGGTCGATAAAAAACGCCAAGCGCGCTAAGTGGCACCCCAAGACCAGTTGCTTCACGACGAATTTCAATCTCAGCCATCAGACATTGGCCGCCCAATTCAGAGACTTGTTGATGCAAACGCTCGGCCTGTTCGGCGTCGCACAACACGACTTCGGGTTTGTAGCCGGCTTCGAGTGCTCGAGCAACAACAAGATCACCTTCGGCGATGAATCGACCGGCAGCGATAGTTGAACGGCGCTGTGCAATTGTTGTGAGTTGTCGCTCGTTTAGTCGAAGCGGGTCAAGTCGCGGGTCTTGACTTGATGTAATCGTTGTGATCATTGCGAGTTCTAGCGCAAGTGTCGCAAGATCAGAAATGCCAGGGGTATTTTGACCAGTCGGCGTCGCGTTTTTCAACGAACGAGTCGCGACCTTCGGCGGCTTCTTCAGTCATATATGCCAGACGGGTTGCCTCGCCGGCAAAAATCTGCTGACCGACAAGGCCGTCGTCGATTGCGTTGAATGCGAACTTAAGCATGCGTTGGGCCATTGGGCTTTTTGCATTGATCTCTCGGGCCCACTCGAGAGCAACTTTTTCGAGGTCTGCATGATCGACAACAGCATTGACCATGCCCATGCGGTGGGCATCTTCGGCGGAGTATTCGCGACCGAGAAAGAAAATTTCGCGAGCAAACTTCTGACCGACTTGGCGAGCAAGATAAGCCGAGCCAAAGCCACCATCAAAGCTTGCGACATCGGCATCGGTTTGCTTGAACCTTGCGTGTTCTTTGCTAGCCAAAGTCAAGTCGCTGACGACATGCAGGCTGTGGCCACCACCGGCGGCCCAACCTGGCACAACACAAATAACAATTTTCGGCATGAACCGAATTAGTCGTTGTACCTCGAGAATATGCAGTCGACCCGTGCTCGATTTGTTTTCGTCGCCTGAATCGTATTGATAGCCATCTCGACCGCGAATGCGCTGGTCGCCACCACTACAAAATGCCCAGCCACCATCTTTTGGCGAAGGACCGTTGCCAGTCAACAACACGCAACCTACGTCAACTGTTTGGCGCGCATGATCTAGTGCTCGGTAAAGTTCGTCGACCGTGCTTGGGCGAAATGCGTTGCGAACTTCTGGGCGGTTGAAGGCGATACGAACAGTGCCTTGATCTTTTGCGCGATGATAGGTGATGTCGCGGAAAGAAAAATCTTTAACTTGACTCCATTGAGTTGGATCGAAGATCGCCGAAACGCTCACTCTTATATTGTGGCAGCGCGCGAGGCAAATTCGGGTCGGGAGTTCAAGAATTGTTGCTCCCACTGTGCGCTAGCGCTGTCAGATTGTCGCTTGGTTTGAGGTTCGGGCACTGTTTCAATCGGCGTGTTGATGTGACTCATGATTCGCCGAACGGTGGTATTCATATCACGAGTAAGTTGTTCGTAAGTTACGAATAACGGTGTTATCGAGTGCTTGGCAAAATATGCGTCCCAATTTTTGTTGGCAGTTGAAATAGTTTCTAGCGCATCGACGATTGCCTGTTCGTTGTAGACAGGTTCGCGAATTGCAGTCATATTGCTGTTCCATTGGTTTGATTGTTCGGCACGCACGAGAGAAATTGCCTGTCTGATTTCGTTGTCGCGAGTTATGCGCACCCACTTGATTGGCGCGTTCCAAAAATTGGCGTCGATTCCGCGTTGCAACATGTGCTCGTCGTATTGGTTGTAGTGCATCTTGATGCCGAACACGCCGTTTGGTGTTGTATTCAGTTCGGCTGCCCGGTTCAAGTATGCGCGCCATGAAGAGTCAGTGAAATAATCGATGTTGCGCCACGAATTGCGTCCGGTGACTTTTCGCACGGCACCGATCAGCGCACCACGCATATTGAGTTTGGGTAAGTTGTTTTCGTTACGAAAATTTGTGAAGTTCTTGGTATGAATATTTAGGTATTCCATGGGCATGCCAGCCAAGTGAGTAGCCCGCAAGATCGAACACAGCAGAGTTGAGCCCGTGCGATGTACCGAGGCAATTGCCAGCAGACAAGTTGTCGGGGTATTCGACGCTTGTTCTGAATGCACGCTTATATTCTGACAGGTCGTACTGATAGCGTCGTGGCTTGATTATCAGCCAAAAAGTAATGGAGTGAAAAGATGACCGATCTACTTAGTCGTGAAGAATGGACAAAGCGCGCGGCACAAAAAGTGTCGCGAACACAGCTATTTATTGATGGCAAATTTGTAGATTCAGCAAGCGGCAAGACATTCGAGTCGATTAATCCGCGCGATAACACGGTTGTAGCAAATGTTGCTGAGGGCGACAAACAAGATATTGATCGCGCAGTGGCTGCTGCACGAAAGTCGTTCAATAACGGCGTGTGGAGCGAAATGGCGCCACTGGATCGCAAAAATATTATGTTGCGCTGGGTGCAGTTAATGCGCGAAAACATTTACGAACTCGCGCTGCTTGAAACCATGGATGTTGGCAAGCCGATTGGCGATTCGGTGAACGTAGATATTGCATCGGCGGCCAATAATTTGCAGTGGTTTGCCGAAACAATCGACAAGATGTACGGTCAGGTCGCACCTGTGCCACGCGATGCTGTGGCGCTGATTGAGCGCGAACCTCTCGGTGTTGTCGGTGCTGTTGTGCCATGGAACTATCCGTTGATTATTTCTTCATGGAAAGTCGGCGCCGCGTTGGCCGGTGGTAACTCAGTTGTACTCAAACCAGCAGAGCAGTCGCCACTGTCGGCGTTGTTTTTTGCCGAACTTGGTTCGCAAGCAGGTTTGCCAGACGGCGTTTTGAATGTTGTGCCTGGTTTTGGGCCGACAGCAGGTGCGGCACTTGGTCGACATATGGATGTCGACAAACTTGCGTTCACAGGCTCAACTGAAGTTGGTCGATACTTTTTGACGTATGCAGCCGAGAGCAACGGCAAGTCAGTTTCTCTTGAGTTGGGTGGCAAGACGCCGCAAATTGTTTTAAGTGATTGCGCAGACCTTGATGCGGCCGCATCGTCAATTGCTTGGGGTGTTTTTTATAACTCCGGACAAACCTGTCACGCTGGTACGCGACTTGTTGTGGAAAAAGCAGTCGAAGACGAATTGCTCGAAAAAATCACCAACGTTGGTAAGTCGATTCAACCTGGCGACCCTTATGACCCGACCACGGCGATGGGAACAATTGTTGACAAAACTCAATTTGAACGAGTACTTGGCTATATCGACATCGGCAACAACGAAGGGGCGAAGGTTTTTTCTGGTGGCGATAAGGCCGAACCAGTAAAGGGCGGCGTGTATATCAAGCCAACCGTATTTCAAAACGTAAAGCCTGGAATGCGAATCGAACGTGAAGAAATCTTCGGGCCGGTGTTGGCGTCGATCTCTGTTGAAAGTGCCGACGAAGCCGTGCGCATCGCCAATGACACTCAATATGGATTGGCTTCAGCGGTGTGGACACGTGATATTACGAAAGCCCACCGAATCGCACGCAAATTGCGTACTGGCACTGTTTGGGTGAATACTTTTGATAAGGGTTCGATTACTACACCGTTCGGCGGATTCAAACAATCTGGCACGGGTCGTGATCGCTCGATGCATTCAATAGAGGGTTACACCAATCTCAAAACGACATGGATACAACTATGAGCAAAACAACACCAAGAAATTGCGGTTTCATCGGACTCGGACATTTAGGTGTTTACCTAGCAGCAAGTTTGTTGCGCGCTGGGCACAACGTAACGATTAATGATTTGAATAAGTCTCTTGGCGAAGGCCTCATCGCTAAGGGTGCGAAGTGGGCGAACAATGCCAAAGAAGTTGCTCAAGCATCTGAAGTTGTATTCACTTGTTTGCCATCACCGCGGGCGATTGACGCAGTCGTCGATGGTGAAAACGGAATTTTTTGTGGTTTAGCTAAAGGCGCCACGTGGATCGACATGAGCACCAACGACCGCAGCGAAACACTTCGTCTTGGTGAAATTGCCGCCAAGTTGGGGTTCAACTCGCTTGAATCACCAGTTACCGGCGGCGTGCATAAAGCAGCCGAAGGAGACATCACCGTTTTGGTAGGTGGCGACCCGAAGATTTTTGAAGCGCATAAAGATCTTCTTGAGGCGATGGGCAAACCAGTTATTTATGTTGGCGAACTCGGAAGTGCAGCGGTCATCAAAGTAATCACGAACATGCTTGCGTTCATTCATCTTGTGGCGTGTGGCGAGGCATTGATGCTGGCGAAAAAAGGCGGCATTGATCTCGGTGTCGCGTTTGAAGTAATCAAAAACAGTTCAGGCAATAGTTTTGTTCACGAAACTGAAGGCCAAGTTATTCTCAACGGCAGCTACGACATCGGCTTCACGATGGATCTCGCACTAAAAGACATGGGCTTTGCGATGGAGTATGGCCGCAAGTTTGGTGTGCCTCTTGATGTGGCGAGCACGGTGCAGCAAGCATTTGTGCGAGCCAAAGCGCAATATGGTGGCGAAGCGTGGTCGACACAAGTCGTCAAACTTCTTGAAGACGCGCTCGGCACAGATTTGCGCGCACCTGGGTTTCCTGCTCGCTTGCAATAGCATTTAAGTCATGACTCGCGAGCAACAAGCTCGATTAGATCTGTCAGTTGCATTTCGTTCGGCAGCACGCCTCGATTTGCATGAAGCAGTTGCCAATCATTTCAGCGTCGCTGTCTCTGATGACGGTCAGAAATTTCTAATAAACCCTGCAGGTCGGCACTTTTCGCAGATGCGAGCGAGTGATTTGTTGCTCGTTGACATGAATCAAGCCGAGTTTGGAATCGGCGATGGTCAAGTAGTCGACCCGACGGCTATGAACTTGCATGGGCAGATACATAAATTGGTGCCTGACGCAACGTGCGTCTTACATACACATATGCCTTACGCGACTGCTTTGGCCTGTTTACGAGATTTTGAGTTCTTGATGCTCGACCAAAATGCTTGTCGCTTTTACAATCGCATTGCTTATGACCGCGATTATGCCGGCATGGCTCTTGAAGCTAGCGAAGGCGAGCGGGTCGCCAAACTATTGGGAAAGTCGCGCAGCGTGCTGTTCTTGGCGAATCACGGAGTCATAGTCATTGGCAAGACGGTGGCTGAGGCGTTCGACGAACTTTATTATCTTGAGAAAGCATCGCAACTGCAAGTGTTGGCACTGTCGACTGGCCGTGAACTCGAGTTGATACCCAATGAGACTGCTGCGATGGTTTGTAAACAATGGCTAGAGTATCCGAATGCTGCCGAGTACCACTTCGCGGCGTTGACCGAGATTCTCGACCAAGAATCTCGCGATTTTCGAGACTAAATATTATGAAAGGCGAAGTTAATGAAAGCTGCAGTTTGTCGCGAGTTTGGTAAGCCACTCGTAATTGAAGAAGTCAATCTGGCAAAGCCACAAGCTAGCGAGTTGCGCATAAAGATTTTGGCAACTGCAATTTGCCACAGTGATATTTCGTATGCCGACGGTGCGTGGGGCGGCACCTTGCCGGCGATTTTTGGCCATGAGAGTGTTGGTGTTGTTGAAGAACTAGGCGCTGGCGTTTCGTCGGTCAAAGTTGGCGATCAAGTTGTGGTGACGCTGATTCGGTCTTGCGGTCACTGTCGCGGATGTTCGCGTGGTATGCCCGTAACTTGCGAAACATCGTTCGCACTCGACGCCAAGAGCCCGCTGACTTCGAAGTCGGGTGAGTCAATTGTGCAAGCGATGCGCACCGGAAGTTTCGCCGAACATGTGGTTGTTCACGAGTCGCAAGTAGTCGTGATTTCAAAAGATATTAAGTCAGCAAGCGCATCTTTGCTGGCGTGTGGTGTGATAACTGGTTTTGGCGCGGTGACAAATACGGCACAAGTTGAGCCAGGCAGTCATGTTGTTGTTATTGGTGCTGGCGGCGTTGGTTTGAACTCGGTGCAGGGCGCTCGTGTTAGTGGCGCAAGATCAATCGTTGCGATTGATCTTTCCGATTCGAAACTCGAAGCGGCCAAGAAGTTCGGGGCAACACACGGCATCAATTCAGGGAAAGAAGATGTTGCCAAGCGCGTGCAGGAGATCACCGACGGTCGAGGTGCGGACTATGTGTTCGTTACTGTTGGTGCGAAACAAGCATTTGACTCTTCGTATGGTTTGCTAGCTAAGTCTGGCACTGTCGTATTAGTTGGCATGCCTGCAAACGGAGTGATGTCAGAAATTGACCCTGGCACGATGGCGGCGTATAGCCAAAACATTCTCGGCTCAAAGATGGGTTCGGCACGAATTCAGATTGATATTCCGAATCTGATTGCTCTTTATGAGCAAGGTCGATTGAAACTAGATGAACTCGTAACCAAGACATATCCTTTAGAAGAGATCAACGAAGCAATTGCAGCCGTAAAACGTGGCGATGCATTGCGAAATGTGATTGTTTTCTAACAGTAGAAAAAGGTAGGTGGGGTTATGAAGATTGAGAAGTTGCAAACCTTTGTCGTCGGCAATCCGCCACCGCGCACGGGTGGTCGCTACTTCATTTTTGTAAAGCTAACCACTGATACGGGGGTTACCGGTATTGGTGAGATTTATACGGCAACTTATTCTCCGCAAGTTGTTTGCAAAGTTGCTGAAGATATTTTCGCTCGATACGTATTTGGTTCTGATCCGTTTCACATCGAAAAAATGTGGCGACGCACTTATGGCTCAGGTTTCTCGCATCGACCAGACTTCAGTACAGCTGGTGTCGTCAGCGGACTCGAAATGGCGATGTGGGACATCTGTGGTAAAGACACAGGCAAGCCTGTTTATGAATTGCTCGGCGGTCAAGTTCACGATCGCTTGCGTTGCTACACATATTTGTATCCGCCACATGAGTTTGATGCGCATTCAGACCACCCGCTTTACAGCGACCCCGATATGTCTGCTGAAGCTGCGCTACGCGAAGTTGAGCGTGGATTCACAGCAGTCAAACTCGACCCCGCAGGACCATATTCGGTTTACGACGGGCGGCAACCGTCGCTGGCGACAATTGATCGCAGCGTGCGAATGGTCGCGGCAATTCGCAAAGCAGTTGGCAATCGTGCCGATATTTTGTTCGGCACGCATGGTCAGTTCACCGCGTCGGGTGCGATTCGCTTGGCTAAGCAACTCGAGCCATACGACCCGATGTGGTTTGAAGAGCCAATTCCGCCCGATGCACCTGAAGAGATGGCCAAGGTTGCGGCGCATACGAGTATTCCGATCGCTACTGGTGAGCGCTTGACTTCGAAATATGAGTTTGCGCACTTGTTGCGTGTTGGTGGAGCGTCGATTATTCAATTGGCGACTGGTCGTTGTGGTGGCATTCTTGAAGGCAAAAAGATCGCCTCAATCGCCGAGACTTATCATGCGCAGATTGCGCCGCATCTATATTGCGGGCCAATTGAAGGCGCAGCGAATATTCAATTAAGTACTTGCACGCCTAACTTTTTGATTCTTGAAAGCATTCAAGACTGGGGTGGTTTCCATGCCAAGATTTTGAAAAAGCCGATTCAGTTCGAAAATGGTTATGTCATTCCGTCTAAAGAGCCTGGTCTCGGCGTCGAGTTGAACGAAGAGGTGGCACTCGCACATCCGTACACAGGCACCGACCTACATCTCAACGAGCGACAAACACCAGCAGATCTGAGCTAGTTTCAAATTATGACTCAACCAACTATTTCGTTTAGGGCTGGTGAGATTGCGGCTGCAGATCTTGCGGCAAAACCACTTGGTCAGCCTTCGGCTGAACCGTTGACTGGCGAAATTATGACACGGGCGAAAGTCTTTCTTGACAACCCGACGGTCACTGCCGGCACTTGGGAGTGCGAACCAGGTGCGTCGCGCTGGGAGTTCACAACTCGCGGTGAAGTTATTTATGTTTTGTCAGGTCGAATGACTGTTCATCAAGACGGTGGCGATCCGGTTGAACTTACTGCCGGTTCAAGTTGCATCTTTCCTATCGGCTGGAAGGGCAAGTGGACGGTCCACGAAACTTTGCGCAAAGTTTTTGTCGTCTACCGCGAGAAGTAGTTTTTAGTTCGCAACGACCCGAATAAATTGCAGCGAGTTGGCTGTAAAACTATTTTGTAACGCTGCCGCAAGTTGCTCGGGTGTCGTAACTTGAGTCGTTGCCCAACCAAAACCTTTGGCGATTGCAACTGGGTCGTGCGAAGAAACATCAACACCCATTGGTGGCGCAGCGACATCGTCGAACGATTCGCGGATTTGTTCGTAACCGCGGTTGTCCCATAAGAGCAAGACGATTTTGCTGTTCAGATCTTTTGCGGCCGCCATCTCGGCCACGGTGAACAACCAACCACCGTCGCCAGCGATCGCCAACACGGGTCTAGTTGGTGCAGCGATGCTTGCGCCGATTGCCATCGGTAGCGCGCAACCGAGTGTGCCAAAACCATACGGTGCGAGCCATGATCGTGACTGTGTCGCGGGTAACCACCAGTGTGCGCTGTAGGCCAATTGCGTTGAGTCGAGTGCAACTATTGCGTCGCTCGGCAACGTACCTTCAATTGCCTGTAACCATGGCTGAAATTTGACATTGGTTTTGGCTCGTGCGTGTTCGCGCCAGGTTTTTGCTCGAGTTTGACCATTCTGTGATATTCGTTTCGTTATTTTGGTCGTGAGTTCACGCATTGTGTTAGCCGCGTCACCGACGAGTGAAATAGTCGGCGATGTGCGTCGAATGATTTGTGCCGGATCAATATCAATTCTTACGACTTTGCCAGTGAAATTTAACGCTCGGCCACCGTTGTAGAGGTCTGTGTCTGAAAGTTCGGTGCCAACAACAACTACGACGTCGGCAGACTCGACGTCGCGTTGCACGCGACCGAACACGAGACAATTGCCAGCGCACAACTCGTGACTTGAAGACATCACACCCTTGGCATTGCCGGTCAGCAACACAGGTGCATCGAGAGCCTGGGCGAGTGCGGCAAGTTCTGAACCTGCGTTGACACAACCACCGCCCGCGATCACGACTGGGTTTTGTGCAGAGTTAACTATTTCGGCGGCGCGCAAGATTTCGCTCGGTGGAGCAGTCGGTTTGGTTGCGGCGAGTTTTTTTCGCGCGAATGGCTCACAGGTTTGAGCAAGAACATCCATTGGAATTGCAATGTGAACTGGTCGCGGTCGTGACGAGGTAAAAACATTGAATGCACGCTCAATAAGCGCAGGCAACTGCGATGGAACAGTAACTGTTTCGCTGAAGGCACAAACTGACTCGCCGATTTTTGCTTGATCGGGTAGGTCATGTAGTGGCCCAAAACTTTTGCCGAGAGCATCAGTTGGGGTGGTCGAGGCGAGCACGAGCATTGGTCGAGAATCGTGATAGGCCTGAGCAATTGGTGTCAATGCGTTGGTTACGCCTGGACCACTAATTAATACGCAGACTCCTGGGCGACCAGTGATGATCGACCAACCGTCAGCCATGAACCCAGCGCCTTGTTCGTGACGGGGCGAAACAGTTCGAACACCAGAGCGATGCAACCCGCGATAGAGCTCGATGTTGTGCACGCCCGGAATGCCAAAGACGACATCAACACCGTATTCGCGAGCGAGCAAATCAATTATCGCTTCACCGACGCGAAGTTGGTTGGCAGTCATGAGTTAGTTGTTCTCTGAGCAGATTTTTTCGGCGAGTTTTCGAATTCTGGTGCATGCGTCGCGCAAGATTTCTGAGTCGACGGTTAGCGCGATGCGAATGTGGCCAGCGCCGCCGTTGCCGAAACTTTCACCTGGCATCACGCTCACGTTCTCTTGGCGCAACAATTGCCAGGCGAATTCTTCGCCAGAGAGTTTTGTGCGACGCACATCAAGCATTACAAACATGCCGCCTTCGGGCATGCGCGCGGTGATGGCTTGCGAGTCTGCAAATGCTTTTATCAATGTTTCTGCGCGCTGGCGAAATGCGAGACGAAGTCGTTCAACTTCTGGGTGTTTTTCGTTGAGCGCAACTGTGAGTGCGTCTTCGATGAATGGTTGTGAGCCAAACAACATTGCTTCGGCGACGAGCACGAGGCGAGGGGTGACATCTGGGTGAGATGCAACCCAGCCCGCGCGAAAACCTGGTAGGGCGTGTGACTTTGAAATTGATGACACTGCAAGCGTGCGATGTCGTAGCTGCGGTCGATCAAACGGTGAGCAAAAAGGCACATCGAATGTCATGTCGGCATAAACCTCGTCGCAGATGATCCATAAATCGTGGCGCTCACAGACTGCACCAATTTCGTCGATTTCTTTTTCTGTCAGCACGGCGCCCGTTGGATTGCTCGGTGTGTTTAAAAGCAAAACTTTTGTGCGTTTTGTGACAGCACGTTCGATTGCTTGTGCGGTGACATGAAAATTATCTTCGGGTCGAGTTGCAACTGGTACAAAAGTGGCACCCGATGCTGCGACCAGGCCTTCGTATGTTGCGTAATACGGGTCGGGCACGAGAACTTCGTCGCCAGTTTGTACGAGTGTAAGTAGCGCAGTGCAAAGACCATTTTGTGTGCCTGCCGTATAGAGAATTTGCTCTGGTGAAACCGCTACACCCGAACGTTGTGTTAGGTGATTTGCGATCGCTGCCAGTGTTTGTGGTTCGCCTTGGCCGTGTGCGTAGCGAGTGCGGCCACTACGCATGGCTGTAGCCGCCGCATCGAGAACGCTTGCGGGCGGCGGCAAATCTGGCTCACCGATTGACAGCATGATTATTGGTTCGCCCAAACTTGCCCGACGCAAGCCCTCTGCGTGGACTGCCCACTTGGCGGCGCCTAATCCTGCAAGGCGATCAGAAATTGGTGCGAACTTCATAACTATTAATCTACGATTTCGAAGCGATCAAAAATTTTCGCCTGAAATTGCCAAACAATGGTGGAGCTGGGGGGAATCGAACCCCCGTCCATCAGCCGTTGAGCGCCCGTGATACGACTATTCCCGCATTGTTGCTACGCAGCAACGCCGGCGGGTCGGTCACAAGTGCACCTAAGTGCACAAGTCGCGGTACAACTTTCTGTACGGTCATCGGTCTTTCTCGACGTCAGCATTCTTTCTTGCTGTCATTCCCCGCTTCTGTTGCCGGGCTGCGGTGAATTGGCCCCGTGCGACCTTGCGGCTCACGGTTGCTCTCTGCCACTTAATTAGGCGGCGAGAGCGAACTGCTTGTTGGCAGTTATTTTTTTGCCCCGTTTTACGAGTCTGAGCAACTCGAGTCGCACGCTCGAACATCGAATCTGACGTCGAAACCTGTCAGCCCCTTTGAACTTACGTAACACCTGCAGTCTACGGCAAGCGTGTGTGAGATTGTCGGCCAGAAAATCATGACGTGCCTTTGCGTATTCGGCCGGCTTCGCGGCGCATTTCAAGTTTTGATTCTTTCTCGGCGATGGCTTGACGACGATCTTCTTTCTGTCGGCCCTTAGCGAGAGCGAGTTCAACTTTGACGCGACCGTTCTTGAGCAGCATAGATAAAGGTACAAGCGTGAGTCGCTCTTTGGCCATGCGTTCTTGAAGTTTGCGAATCTGTTCGCGATGCAACAGCAGTTTGCGTGAACGCATTGGTTCGTGCGAGCCGACACCGTGACTAAACCGATAGACAGCGACATGCACACCTTCTAGCCACATCTCGCCGCGAACGACATGTGCATAAGCCTCGGCAATCTGAACTTGGCCTTCGCGCAAACTCTTAACTTCGCTTCCGTGCAGCACAATGCCAGCCTCAATGACATCAACGATTGTGTAGTTGTGTCGCGCCTTGCGATTGCTGGCGATGATCTCTGGGCTGTCGTGTTTCATAGCGTGCTTTAAGCGTACCTGTAGCCTTTTAGGGCAATGTCAAATCAAAATTTGCCGTCACAAATCGTGTTACCAAATTCGGTACTTGAGCAGATCAAGCAGTTGGCGCTTGCTGAAACTCCGCTCGAATGTTGTGGTTTTCTGGTGGGCGAATTCGGTAGCGATGTAGCGCGCGAGTTTCACCCGTGTCGAAACATTGCGCAGAGCAAAATTATTTACACGGTTGATCCGCGAGATCACCTGCGAATCGAACTCGACGCTGAGTCTCGTGGCCTAGCGATTATTGGCGTCGTACATAGTCACACGCACACCGAGCCTTACCCGAGCGCAACCGATGTCGCACAAGCGCCAGTCCCAGGTTGGCACTATGTGATTATTGGATTGAAAGACGCTGAGCCAAAGACTCGCAGTTACCGAATTATCGATTCGCAGATTTCTGAAAGCCAAATCGTCACGGCTTGACTATCGCTCTGGCTATCGCGCAATTCACAGCTGTTTCGCTAATTTCGGGATAAATCCGACCATATTGGTCAGGTATCCTGACTAGGTGGTGATTAGCGAAAATGTGCTCGACCTGATCGGCAATACGCCGTTGGTTGATGTTTCTAATTTGTCGCCGAACCCTCGCGTGCGACTTCTGGCGAAACTTGAAAATCAAAACCCTTTTGGTTCGGTGAAAGATCGCATTGCCAAATCGATGATTGAGCAAGCTGAGAAAAACGGAAAACTTCTGCCTGGTCAGCGAATCATCGAACCGTCAAGTGGAAACACGGGCATCGCGCTCGCGGCTATTGCGCAGCTCAAGGGGTATCCAATAACAATTTTGATGCCTGACAATGTTTCGATCGAGCGACGACAGATGCTCGAAGTATTCGGCGCTGAAGTCATTGTCACGCCCGGTGCCGAGGGCTCGAACGGCGCAGTTTTGCGAGCAGAGAAAATGGCCAAAGAAAATCCTGATTGGTGTTTTTTGCATCAATATGAGAACGAAGCGAACCCGACAGCCCATTACGAAACAACTGGCCCAGAGATTTGGCACGATTGCCCCGAGGTGACGCACTTTGTCGCCGGCTTGGGTACAAGTGGCACGCTGATGGGTGTTGGTCGTTACTTGAAAGAGAAAAACAGCGAGATAAAAATTATTGCAGTTGAACCGCCACTGGGCGAGCGAGTTGAAGGCTTGCGCAATTTAGATGACGGATATATTCCGCCGGTGTTCGACAAGTGGCATGGTCGCGAAACTTTAGATCGCAAGCGAGTCGTACGACCTCGCGAGAGCATTGAGTGCACGCGCCGACTTGTGCGCGAGTGTGGAATTTTCGCTGGCATTTCTTCTGGTGCATCGTTGGCTGGTGCACTTAAAGTCGCAAGTGAGATCGGCCTAGATAGTGCTCAAGAAGCCGTAATTGTATTCATCGTCTGCGATGGTGGATGGAAATATCTGTCAACTGGCGCGTATACCGATGATCTAGATAAAGCCGAAGCTGCTGCCGAAAAAATTATTTACTTTTAGCGACCTGCAACAAGCACGCAAAGACCAGCAACGACCACAGTGGCTGAAGTCAGCCGACGTTTGTGGTCATCCTCTTTGAGATACTTCCAGCCAGCCAGTGCGGCGATCACCACACTTGATTCACGCATTGTTGCGACATAGCCAACGGGCGCAAGAGTGAAGGCGTAGACAACCATCGAATAGCCGATAATCGACATGGTGCCACCGAATGCGGCGGGCTTCCATTCGGCAGCAAGAAAACCTTTGAGATCTTTGCGACGTGTCAGAAGTGCCCAGATTGTTATTGATGTAGCCCCGCTAACAAAAACACTGAGAGCAAATGCGACAGCGTTTGAGTTGCGAGCGCCGTATGCATCAACAACTGAATAAACACCAATAGTTGCTGCAACACCGAGAGCAGGAAAAATATTGTTTATCGGTTGACCCGAGACTAAAACCCAAAGTCCAAAAATGACAATGGCGATACCCGCCATGCTGAGTGCGGAGAGATCGTCGCCAAGAAAAATCAAACCCAAAATGGCCGCGCTGAGCGCGCCAGCACCACGGGCAATCGGATAAGTAAGTGAGAAGTCATTTTTGTCGTATGCCTTAGCGAGCAACATGACATACGGTAAGTGTCCACAACCACTGATGATTGACCACCACCAAGAAATATTTGGCTGACCGTCAATAAGCGTCCAACCCACTAGAGCGATCAACGCAAAAGAGCCTGCAAAAGCAAATTGACCCCATAGGGCAAGAAACCGGTCACTTGTTTGCTTGACGACGATGTTCCAAGTTGCGTGCAAAAACGCAGCCAACAAAGCTAGGGCTGCGGCGAGAATCACACAGCGACTATAAAGCATTTGCTGATGGGTCGTCGTGGCTAAAGCGAGTTGCCTGAGTTCAATGTTGGCCACGGCGTAGCGTTGTTGGCGATGAATGCGCAGGTTGATCGCCCGATCGGAATGTTTGACTCTGGTTTTGGTGGACTCACTGTTGCGCGAGCCGTTATTGATTTGCTGCCGAGCGAAAATCTTATTTACATCGGCGACACAGCCCGTTACCCGTATGGGCCAAAGCCGGCCAGTGAAGTTAGAAGTTATGCGATCGAATTAGCGACAAGCTTGGTGCGTGACTTCAACGCAAAATTGATCGTTGTTGCTTGTAATACCGCCGCCTCGGTTGCGTTAAGCGAACTACGAAGTCTGCTCTCAGTGCCCGTTATTGGCGTTGTTGAGCCAGGTGCACGAGCGCTGGTCGAGGCGACGACAAATAATCGTGTCGCAGTGATCGGCACGGTTGGCACTATTTCGTCAGGGGCGTATGAGAGTGCAGTCGCGAACGCATCGCGCGATGTTTCACGCGAAGTTTCTCTCACTGCTACGGCCTGCCCAGGTTTTGTCGAGTTCGTTGAGCGCAATGAAACTTCTGGTCGGGCCGTAACTGAGTTGGCAGAGAAGTTGCTCGCGCCAATTCGAAATGCCGATGTTGACACCCTGTTGCTCGGGTGCACTCATTATCCATATTTGAGCGAAGTAATTGGCCGAGTGATGGGATCTGGCGTGAGGCTGATCAATAGTGCTGACGCCACCGCGTCAGTTGTGCGTGATGTGCTGGCTGAAAATAACATTTCTCGTAGTGTGGGAAGTGGCGCGCAGAGCTCATCAAGTCATTCTGGTTTGCATGAGTTTTATTCGTCTGGCGATGTTCAGCAGTTTGCTGAATTTGGTCGTCGATTTTTGGGTCCAGAGCTTTCGGTTGCAAAGCAATGGCCAAAGTAATTAGATAAACAAGTTGTTAATAACGGAGAGAACATGACACGACCTGACGGACGACAAGCAAATGAATTGCGCCAACTCAAATTTGAGCGTGACTTCACCGAGATGGCTGCGGGTTCGGTGTTGGTTTCGTTTGGCAAGACCAGAGTCTTGTGCACCGCGTCGGTCGATGAAGATGTGCCGCGATGGATGAAAGGCAAGAACAAAGGTTGGGTGACCGCCGAATATTCGATGTTGCCCGGCTCGACACCTGAACGCAATGACCGCGAAGCAGCAAAAGGCAAACAGGGTGGTCGCACGATTGAGATTCAACGATTGATTGGCCGTTCGCTGCGCTCGTGTTGCGACATGACGCTGTTGGGCGAAAGACAAGTGATTGTCGACTGTGATGTGTTGCAAGCCGATGGTGGCACGCGGACTGCCAGCATTTGCGGCGCATACATTGCGTTGCACGATGCGTTGACGCGTGTGCAACAAAGCGGTCTGATAACGAAACATCCGTTGCACTCGTTGTGTGCGGCAGTGAGTGTGGGCATACATAACGGTGTGCCGATACTCGATTTGCCGTATGTAGAAGACAGTTCAGCCGAAGTTGATATGAATGTCGTGATGTTGCAGGCACATAATTCAACCGAGCCAAAATTTGTTGAAGTGCAGGGCACTGCCGAAGGTGCGGCGTTCAGTCAAACGCAGTTGACCGAGTTGTTAGCTCTAGCGACTGCAGGTTTGCGCGAGGTTTTTGCGCTACAGACGCAGACGCTTGCAGTGCCACCGAAACCAAAACTTTAATTAGTGTGCTGAAAATATGTTGCGCGTAGTTTGCGCTTCGGCAAACCCACACAAGGTCGCCGAGATTTTCGAAATCATCAGAGAAATTGCTTCAGTTGATTTGTTGCCTCGTCCTGGCGAACTTGCCGACGTAGTCGAAGATGCCGACACGCTTACGGGCAATGCGCGGCTTAAAGCTGTGGCTGTTTGTGCTGCAACCGGTATGCCGGCGCTTGCGGATGATACGGGTCTCGAAGTTGACGCATTAGATGGTCGACCGGGCGTGATTACTGCGCGTTTTGCTGGTGCTGGTGCAACTGACGCGCAAAATCGAAAGAAATTGTTGCAAGAACTTATGGGGGTTACGAATCGTGCAGCCCGATTTCGAACTGTTGCGCTATTGCGAATGCCAAACGGTCAAGAAATAGTTGCTGAGGGCGTATGTGAAGGGTCAATTTGCGACATCGAGCGTGGTGAACGCGGTTTTGGCTATGACTCGGTGTTTATACCGACTTCGAGCAATGGTCGGACTTTCGCCGAGATATCGATCGCTG
>JACCEB010132519.1_pt1 | contig 43793 bp, 35 predicted proteins | sample 7454761 | NCBI WGS metagenome assembly JACCEB01 (sample SAMN15323454, study PRJNA562643) | freshwater metagenome | isolation source: river surface water | place: USA:Blue River Watershed | collected 2017-08-18
CTCAAGAAATGAAGAGCGGTCGGGCGCGTCAGCCCGGATGGTGCGTCGATCAGACTAAAGATGCTTAGATGCGAAGCATCAACATCATCGGATGCGTGGGTGATGCCCTGAATCCGTAATGCTGGTAGAACTGGCGAGCACGATCGTTCAGGGCGTGAACCAGCATGGCACGTACCCCGGTGTTTTCCGCGACCAGCACACAACGATGCAGCGCATCCTGAAGCAAGGCTGCGCCCAGTTTCATCCCCTGTGCTCTGGCATCAACAGCCAAGCGGCCCAGAACCATCACCGGAACCGGGTCGGGCATGTTCTGTCGAATCGACCGTGTTGCCTCTTGGTGTGCAACGGCTCCTGCAGCCAAAGCGTAATAACCCACCACCTCTCGGTCTTCGGTCGTGACCACAAAGGTGCGACTGGCGCCACTGGTTTGGTTGCCCATCGCACGGCGCTTGAGCCATTCATCGAGCACAGATTCCCCGCACGCGAACGTTTGAGTCTTGTGTTCCAGTGCAAGCGGCTCTGGCGGCCGCAAAATCATGCGCCAGCCCATGGTGCCTTGATGGCAAGCAATCGTTCAAGCCCAGGGTTGGGTTGCACAGGTGCATCCAGCAGGGCGGTGAAGTGCCTAAATTTCTCGTCGTCCAGTTTGAAAAATACCTGGTCAAGGAGCACCGACTGGGCCTTGTCACAGGCGGCTTCCAGCATGAAGTCCGAGCGGTTTTTGCCCAACAATTGAGCGGCCTGGTCGATCAGGTCGCGCTGCTGGGGCAGGGCTCTCAAATTGATGGCAGCGTCACGCATGGGGGCCTCCAAATGCATACACAATAGATGTACGAATCGTATCTGGTTGTGTATCTGATGTCAATACATTGCGCAGAGATGCCCTTCGCCGTGTTGCAGCGGCCAAAGGTTCGAGCAGCGCATCTTTCAGGGCGGAAATCTTTCAGACCCCCACCACCTCCAACAAGCGATCCAGCCCGCCGGTCTCAATCGACACCATGGCTTGCTCACGCACTTTGGGTTTGGCGTGGTAGGCCACCGACAGGCCGCCCGCATCCGCGCAGGCTTTCATCATGGGCAAATCGTTGGCACCGTCGCCCACGGCGATGGCCTGGCCCGGGCTGAGGCCCAATTGCTGGCAGGTTTGCAGCAACATCCGTTTCTTTTCTTCGCCATCGCAAATGTCGCCCCAGCTCTGATCGACCATGCGGCCGGTCAGGTGGCCGTCGATGATTTCGAACACGTTGCTGCGGGTGTAGTCGATGCCCAGTGTGTCGCGCACGCGGTCGGTGAAATAGGTGAAGCCGCCGCTGACCAAAAGAATCTTGAGCCCGGCGGCTTTGCAGGCTTGCACCAGTTCGCGAGCCCCGGGGTTCAGTTGCAGGCGTTGCTCGTAGACTACTTGCAGGGCGGTGGCGGGCACGCCCTGCAGCAAGGCCACGCGGCGACGCAGGCTTTCTTTGTAGTCGCTGATTTCGCCACGCATGGCGGCCTCGGTGATGGCGGCGACTTCGGCCTTGCGCCCGGCGGCATCGGCCACCTCGTCGATGCACTCGATGTTGATCAGGGTAGAGTCCATGTCAAAGGCGATCAGGCCAAATTCACTCAGTCGACGGGCGGCACTGATGCCGCGCAGGGTCAGGCCCGGGGCAGGTGTGATCATGTGGTTTCCTTGATCGGTTGACCCAGTTGGCGCAGCACATCGCGCACCAGCTGGGCCCGTTGTTTGACGTCGGGCAATTCGCGCTCGATGCGCAGCTTGTCGTTGCCCGCCAGCTTGATGTGTTTGTTCTTTTGCACCATCTCGATGATGCGCATGGCATCCACCGGCGGGTTGGGCCGAAAATTGATGTTGGTGACCCCGGGGGCGGCATCGACCTTGGCCACGCCATAGGGCTTGGCCAGCACGCGCAAGCGGTGTACGTCGATCAGGGTCTGGGTGGCGGTGGGGGGTTTGCCAAAGCGGTCCACGATTTCTTCAAGCAACTGATCGACCTGGGCGGCGTTTTGCGCCATGGCCAGCTTTTTGTAAAAAGACAGCCGCAGGTGCACGTCGCCGCAGTAGTCGTCGGGCAACAGGGCCGGGGCGTGCAGGTTGATTTCGGTGGCGGCCTGCATGGGTGACACCAGGTCGGGCTCTTTGCCGCTCTTCAAGGCATTCACGGCTTCGGACAACATTTCGTTGTAGAGCTGAAAGCCCACCTCCATCATGTTGCCGCTTTGGTTCTCGCCCAGCACCTCGCCGGCACCCCGGATCTCCAGGTCGTGCATGGCCAAATAAAAGCCCGAGCCCAGCTCTTCCATTTGCTGGATGGCCTCCAGCCGTTGTTGCGCCTGTTTGGTCAGCCCTTCGATGTCAGGCACCATCAGGTAGGCGTAGGCTTGGTGGTGGCTGCGCCCCACACGCCCGCGCAGCTGGTGCAACTGAGCCAAGCCAAATTTGTCGGCCCGGCTCATCAGGATGGTGTTGGCGGTGGGCACATCGATGCCGGTTTCGATGATGGTCGAGCACAGCAGCACATTGAAGCGCTGGGCCACAAAGTCGCGCATCACCCGCTCGAGGTCGCGTTCGGGCATTTGCCCGTGGGCGATGGCGATGCGGGCCTCGGGCAAGATCTCTTCAAGACGCGCCTTGCGGTTTTCGATGGTTTCGACCTCGTTGTGCAAAAAGTAGCATTGCCCGCCGCGTTTGAGTTCGCGCAACACCGCCTCTCGGATCACGCCGGTGCCTTCGGTTCGGACAAAGGTTTTGATGGCCAGTCGGCGTTGCGGGGCGGTGGCGATCACGCTGAGGTCGCGCAAGCCCTCCATCGCCATGCCCAGGGTGCGTGGAATCGGGGTGGCGGTGAGGGTGAGCACATCGACCTCGGCCCGAAAAGCCTTCATGGCTTCTTTGTGACGCACGCCAAAGCGGTGTTCTTCGTCAATGATGAGCAGGCCCAGGTTTTTGAATTTCACCGACTCGCTGAGCAATTTGTGGGTGCCCACCACGATGTCCACCGTGCCCTCGGCGATGCCCTTGATCGCGGCGTTGATTTCTTTGGTCGTTCTGAACCGGCTCATTTCGGCGATGCGCACGGGCCACTTCGAAAAACGGTCGGTCAGGGTCTGGAAATGTTGTTCGGCCAACAAAGTGGTGGGGGCCAAAAAAGCCACCTGTTTGCCGCCTGTGACGGCGACAAAGGCTGCACGCAAGGCGACTTCGGTTTTGCCAAAGCCGACATCGCCGCAGACCAGTCGGTCCATGGGGCGGGGGCTGATCAGGTCCTGGATGACAGCGTGGATGGCGGCACGCTGATCGGCGGTTTCTTCAAAACCGAAGTCGTTGGCAAAAGCCTCGTAATCGTTTTCCGGGAAGCGGAAGGCGTGGCCCTGACGTGCCGCGCGCCGCGCGTACAGGTTGAGCAATTCGGCGGCAGCGTCGCGCACCTGCTCGGCGGCTTTGCGGCGGGCTTTCTCCCATTGACCCGAGCCCAAACGGTGCAAGGGGGCTTCGTCGGCGCTGACCCCGGTGTAGCGACTGATCAGGTGCAATTGGCTGACCGGCACATACAGCACCGCTTCCTGAGCGTATTCGAGGTGCAGGAATTCTTGCAGGGCGGGTTGCCCGCTGGGATCGCGATCGCCCATGTCCAGGTTGACCAGGCCCCGATAGCGCCCGATGCCGTGTGCGCTGTGCACCACCGGATCGCCCACCTTGAGTTCGGCCAGGTCCTTGATCAGTGCTTCGACGTCGCTGACCTGCTCCTGCTTTTTGCGCCGCCGGGAGGCGGGCGAGGCCGCAAATAATTCGGTTTCGGTCAGCCAGGCCAGTCCCGCCTCGGGCATGACAAAGCCAATTTGCAGCGCACTGGTGGTCAGGGCAATCGGGTGATCGCTTTCGACAAAATCCTGCAGGCTGTCGACCACCGGCAGGCTCATGCCGCTGGCGCTTAAAAAATCATGCAGGCTCTCGCGCCGGCCATCGCTTTCGGCCAGCACCAGCACGCGTTCGCGTTGGCGCGACAAGTGGTCTTTGAGCCGGATCAGCGGGTCATCGGTGCCGCGCTCGGCATGCACATCGGGCCACCGCTGAGCCCAGGGTCCGGGGCCTTTGTCGGCGTCACCGGCGCGCAGCGCGAATTGGGCATGCGGTTTGGCCAGGCTGTAAAACTGCTCGATCGACAAAAACAGGTGCTGTGGCGGCAGCACCGGGCGTTCCGGGTCGCCCTGAGCCAGTCGATGCCGGTCCTGCGCGTCTTGCCAGAAGGCCGACATGGCCGGTTCCAGGTCGCCGTGAAGCACCAGGGTCGGTGCCTCGCCCAGATAGTCAAAAACGGTGGCGGTGTCGTCAAAAAACAGGGGCAGGTAGTATTCGATCCCGGCGCTGGCCACGCCCTGACCCATGTCTTTGTAAATCCGGCTGCGGGTGGGGTCGCCTTCGAGCAATTCGCGCCAGCGCTGGCGAAATTTTTGCTGGGCGGTTTCGTCCATCGGGAATTCGCGCCCGGGCAGCATGCGCACCTCGGGCACCGGATACAGGCTGCGTTGGCTGTCGGGATCAAAGGTGCGGATCGAGTCGATCTCCTGGTCCCACAAGTCAACCCGAAAGGGCATGGTCGCGCCCATTGGGAACAAATCGATCAGGCCACCGCGCACGGCGTACTCGCCGGGGCTGACCACCTGGGTCACGTGCTGATAGCCGGCCAGCGTCAGTTGGGCCCGAAGTTGGGCTTCGTCGAGTTTTTGTTTGACCTTGAAGTGGAAGGTGTAGCCGGCCAGGAAGGAGGGTGGCGCCACGCGATAGAGCGCGGTCGAGGCCGGGATCAGCACCAGGTCGGCTTCACCGCGCGAGATGCGCCACAAGGTCGCCAGGCGCTCGCTGATCAGGTCCTGGTGCGGCGAGAAGGTGTCGTAGGGCAGGGTCTCCCAATCGGGAAACAGCACGCAACGCAAGTCGGGCGCAAAAAACGGCAGTTCCTCCATCAGGCGCTGGGCGTCGCGCGCATCGGCCGTGAAGATGGCCATGCGCCGACCGGCGCCGCACTCGCGCTGCGCCAGACGGGCCAACAACAGGGCATCGGCCGAGCCGGCGGGTTGGGGCCAGGCGTAGCGTTGTCCTGCGCTCAGTGGGGGCAAAGGGACTTGAAATTCAGGGGTGGACATGGCAGATCAAAAGCAAACACCCCCCGTTTCAAAAAACGGGGGGGTATTCATTGCTATTGTAGGGCGAGCCGCATCCTACAATGCGGCCATGACCGAGCAACCCCGCGTTCACATGCTGGTTCCTGCCGCAGGCACGGGGAGCCGTGCCGGCACGGCCCAGCCCAAGCAATACCAGACCTTGGCGGGCTTGCCCTTGGTGGTTCACACGCTGCGCGCCCTGGCCCGCGTCAGCGGCATCCACAGCCTGAATGTGGTGGTCAGCCCCACCGATGAACGCATGCAAGCGCTGGTGCAGTCCGATCCGGCTTTGCGGGGGGTGCGGGTTTGGCCGGTCGGGGGCGAGACCCGCGCCGCCAGCGTCAGCGCCGGTTTGCGTCAGTTGACCCAGGCCGGAGCCGCACCGAATGATTGGGTGCTGGTTCACGATGCCGCCCGATGCCTCATCCAGCCAGAATGGGTGCAGGACCTGATCGAAGCTTGCCGCGCTGATCCGGTGGGAGGGTTGTTGGCCATCCCTTTGCCCGACACCCTCAAGCAAGCCGATGACCAACAACGGGTGGGGGCCACGCTGCGCCGTGACGACAAGTGGTTGGCGCAAACCCCGCAAATGTTTGGCTTGGGCCTGCTCAGCCGGGCCTTGACCCAGGCCGGCTTGGGCGTGACCGACGAGGCCAGCGCGATCGAAGCCATGGGATTGCAACCCAAACTGGTGCTGGGCAGCACCCTGAATTTCAAAGTCACTTATCCCGATGATTTGCGCTTGGCCGCTTTGGTGCTGGGCGCGCAGGAGAACCAAACATGACTTCCCCCATCCGCATTGGCGAAGGCTGGGACATCCATGCCCTGGTGCCCGGACGCCCGCTGGTGTTGGGCGGCGTGCGCATCGAGCACAGCAAGGGCCTGTTGGGTCATTCCGATGCCGATGCGCTGGCCCATGCCGTCACCGATGCCGTGCTGGGTGCTGCCGGGTTGGGAGACATCGGACGCATGTTTCCGGATACCGATGCCCAACATGCCGGAGCCGACTCGCTGAAGTTGCTCCAACAAGCCGCTGAACGCGCGCGCGGACAAGGCTGGGTGGTCAGCAATGTCGATGCCACTGTGGTGGCTCAAGAGCCGCGTCTGGCCGCCCACATGCCCGAGATGGCGCGCCGACTGGCACAGGCTTTGGGCATCGAAGCCGGGCAGGTCAATGTGAAAGCCAAAACCGCCGAAAAATTGGGGCCGGTGGGGCAGGGGCAAGCCATCGAGGCGCGAGCGGTGGCGTTGCTCGCGCGCGCCTGAGTCCGGCCATCGCTCAGCCGCCAACCCGCTGCGATGGCGGCACCAGGCTGCGCCACGCCAGTTGCTCGACCCGCCACTGGTCTTGCGGGGCCAGGCGACGCAGGCATTGCACCAACCGGTGTTCGCGGTCGCTGAGCAACAAGGAGGGACCGGACTCACTGGCGCAGGGCACCTGGTAGAACTGGCCATACATCAGCCGGTCCGGCGGTACGCCCAGACACAGGGCCAGACTGACCAGACGATGGGGCCTGGGCATGTATTGGCCACGCAGCCAACTGCGGGTGGTGTAGAGCGTGATCGGTTCTCCCCAATGCACCCGGTTGAAGTGTTTCAACAGCACGCTGGGGATCGGTTTCCAGCCCCGTTCGCGCATGGCTGCCGCCAGCCGGCGGCTGAAAGCTTGCGCCAATGCTTCGCGCGTGGGTTCGGGGCTGGAGCAGGACATGCGGCCATGCTAAGGCCAGAAAACGACACAGGGGCCTGTCGGCCCCTGTTTGGGTCATGCGTCACAAACGCAAGACCGTTGGTTCGGCAGACCTCATTGGGCGGCCCAACCGCCGTCCATGTTCCAGGCCACGCCACGCACGTTTTTGGCGGCGTCAGAGCAAAAGAACACCGCCAGTTCGCCCAGTTCTTCGGGCGTGGTGAATTGCATCGAGGGCTCTTTTTCGCCCAGCAATTGGCGGGTTGCTTCTTCATTGCTGATGCCTTGGGCCTGGGCCTTGGCGTCGACTTGTTTTTGGACCAAGGGCGTCAGCACCCAGCCCGGGCAGATGGCGTTGCAGGTGACGTTGCGGGTGGCGTTTTCCAGGGCGGTCACTTTGGTCAGGCCCACCAGGCCATGCTTGGCGGCCACATAGGCGGCTTTTTGCACCGAGGCCACCAGGCCGTGCACAGAGGCCACATTGATGATGCGGCCCCAGTTGGCGGCTTGCATGGCGGGCAAGGCCAGCCGTGTGGTGTGAAAGGCGCTGGAGAGGTTGATGGCGATCACCGCGTCCCAACGCTCGGCGGGAAATTGCTCCACCGGTGCCACATGCTGGATGCCGGCGTTGTTGACCAGGATGTCCACCCGATCCCATTGGCGCTGAACCGTGGCCATCATGTCCTCGATCTGCTCGACTTTGCTCATGTCGGCACCGTGATAGAGGGTTTCGACCCCCAGGGCTTCGATGGCTTTGCGGGCGCCGTCGGTGTCGCCAAACCCGTTGACCACGATGCGGGCGCCCTGGCGTGCCAGGGCTTGGGCGATGCCCAGGCCGATGCCGCTGGTTGAACCCGTGACCAGGGCGGTCTTGCCTTTGAGAAAACCTTGACTCATGAAAAACTCCTTAAAAGCCGAACCAGACTTCGTTTACGATCAAGCACAGAGATTATCCCGACGAATCTGACGCCAGAATGAAAAGCCTCACCGCGACCGACCAACCCGCCCCGCAGGTGGTGGCGCTGGCTGCCCAAGCCCAAGGTGTGCAGGCCTTGACGCTGGCTCAAGCCCGTGCGTTCGCCCAGCCTTTGTTGGCCCCGCAAGCGCTGGATTCCGGTGAGAACACCCTGGCCCATGCCGACGGCATGGCCGATATTTTGCGTGACATGGGCGGGGACGAGGGTTTGCAGGCCTGTGCCTACCTGGTCTACGCCAGCGACCACTTGCAAAGGCCGCAAGACACGCTGGCGCGCGCATTTGGGCCTGACCATGCCCGATTGGCGCAGTCGGTGACCCAGCTCAACCAACTCCAGCGCCAGGCCCGCGCCAGTGACCAAGCCTATGGGGCTGCCGGGGCGCGCAGCCGAGCGGAAAACATCCGGCGCATGTTGCTGGCGTTTTCACGCGACTTGCGGGTGGTGTTGGTGCGGCTGGCCTCGCGTCTGCAAACCCTGCGTCACCACGCGCAGACCCGCACCGACCCCGGTGCGACACTGGCTCAAGAGACCTTGCAGGTGTTTGCCCCGCTGGCCAACCGATTGGGGATTTGGCAGATCAAGTGGGAGCTCGAAGACCTGGCGTTTCGCTTTCTGGAGCCCGAGACCTACCGCGAGGTGGCCCGTTGGCTCGATGAAAAGCGCACCGAGCGCGAGCTCTACATGCAGGCGCTGCGCGAGCGTTTGCAGCAAGCCATGGCTGCCCAGGGCATCGAGGCAGACATTGAGGGGCGACCCAAGCACATCTACAGCATCGTCAAAAAAATGCGTGGCAAGTCGCTGGGCTTTGACCGCATCTTTGACATCCGCGCCCTGCGGGTCGTGGTGCAGTCGGTGCCGCAGTGCTATGCGGTGCTCAGCTGGGTCCACGAGCAGTTCACCCCTGTGGTCGAAGAGTTCGACGACTACATCGCACGCCCCAAGGCCAATGGCTATCAATCGCTGCACACGGTCGTGCGCGACGAGCAGGGCCGGGCGATCGAAGTCCAGATTCGCACCCGGCAAATGCACGAACACGCCGAAAATGGCGTGGCTGCGCATTGGGCCTACAAAGAGGCCGGTGCCAAGGGCTACAGCGGCGTCAGCGCCAACAGCGCATACGACGCCAAGATCGCTGTGTTGCGTCAGTTGTTGGCTTGGCAAAACGACTTGTCTGCGCCCGACGATGCGCCTGCCGGTGTGGATCTGAGTCGGGTCGAGCTCGATGACCGCATTTATGTGCTCACGCCCGATGCCGCCATTGTCGATCTGCCCGCGGGCAGCACCGCCATTGATTTTGCGTACAGCGTCCACACCGATTTGGGCCACCGCTGCCGGGGCGCACGTGTCGACGGGGCCATGGTGCCACTGACCACCCCGCTGCAAAATGGGCAAACCATTGAAATCGTGGCGGCCAAAGAGGGCGGACCGTCGCGCGACTGGCTCAACCCCGAGCTGGGGTTTTTGGCCAGCCCCAGAGCGCGCAACAAGGTCCGGGCCTGGTTCAATGCCCAGGCCACCCGCGAGACCATTGCCCGAGGGCGTGAGATGGTGGAAAAACTCTTGCAGCGCGAGGGCAAGACGGCGGTCAAACTGGACGATCTGGCCAGTCAACTGGGTTTCAAGTCGGCCGACGATTTTTTCGAGGTGGTCGGCAAAGACGAGTTTTCTTTGCGCGCCATCGAGGCGGTGCTTCGACCCGCCGCGCCCCAGGCCGAAGCCGACGATTTGGTGCGCTTGCGAATCGCGCGCCAGACCACGGCCCCGTCCAAGTCGGGTGTGCTGGTGGTGGGGGTCGATTCGCTGCTGACTCAGTTGGCCCGCTGCTGCAAACCCGCGCCGCCCGATGCCATCCGTGGTTTTGTGACCCGTGGCAAGGGGGTGAGCATCCACCGCCTGGGATGCCCCAGCCTCACGCAGTTGCTGGTGCGAGAGCCGGGGCGTGACATCGAAGTGGAATGGGGCGCCAAGCGGGCCGGTGACGAGCGCACCTACCCGGTCGATGTGCAAGTGATTGCACTGGATCGGCCCACGCTTTTGCGTGACATTTCAGAAATTTTCGCGCGCGAAAAAATGCCCGTCACCGGCGTGCAGTCGCAAGTGATCAAGGGGCAGGCGCTGATGACTTTCACGGTGCAAACCCCCGACACGGCACGCTTGGGCAAGGTGCTGCAAAGCGTGACCGAAATCAAGGGCGTGCGGCAGGCCAGGCGACGCTGATCGCACCGGCCCGACACGGGGTCACTGGGCCTGTATGCCCGCTTTCTTGATGATCTGGGTGTACCGGTTCAACTCTTCCTGAATGATTTTCGAGAACTCTGCCGGCGTGGTGCCGTACAAGTCAAATCCGGCGGATTGCAACTGGTCGCGGATCTCGGGGGTGTTGAGAATTTGCACCACCGCTTTGTTGACTTTGTCGATGATGGCAGCCGGGGTTCCGGCCGGGGCCAGCAAGCCTTGCAGGTTATCGGCAATCAGATCCGGAAATCCCGACTCGGCCAAGGTGGGCACTTGGGGCATCACGGCGCTGCGCTTGGCGCTGGTGACGGCGATCGCCCGCAGCGTGCCGGCCTTGACATGGGAGGTGGTGGGCGGGATGGCCGAGCAGCCGAAGGTCACCTGATTGCCCAGCACCGCGTTGACCACCGGTGCGGCACCTTGGTAGGGCACATGGACGGCTTCACCCTGAGCGAACATCTTCAGTCCCTCGCAGGCGATGTGCGGCGTCGTGCCCACGCCCGGTGTGGCGAAATTGGTGGGCGTGGCTTTTTGCCTGAGCTGGTTCACCAGATCCTGCACATTGCGGATGGGCGAGGAGGGGTGGACGTAGATGATGTTGGGGGAGACCGCCGCGTAGGTGATGGGGGCAAAGTCCTTGATGGGGTCAAACGGGGCCTGCATGGCCGGGTTGGAGACGATGTTGGAGCTGGAAAACAGCAAGGTGTAGCCATCGGCAGGCGCGGTCGCCACGCTCTTGATGGCGATGTTGCCGCCCGCGCCGGTGCGGTTTTCGATCAGGAAAGGCTGGCCCAGCACGTTTTTCAATTGATTGGCGATGGTCCTGGCAATCACATCGGTGGGGCCGCCCGCTGCAAAGGGCACCACGATTTTGACCGGTTTGCTGGGGTAGTTGTCGGTTTGCGCCCAGGCGGTGACCTGACTGGCCCCGATGGCCAGGGCGGCGGCACTCATCCATTTGATCCATTTGCTCATGCTTGCATCTCCTTCTTGAATTGATGGGGTGGGGTGCTTAAACCCAGTTTGCTGTCCCAGGGTGTGTCGGTGTAGTTCTGCTCGGAAAGCATCAGGGGATAAGGGTTGGGGGGAATGAAAATTTGCTGATACATGGCGGCCGACCCATCGGTTTGGATCGCTGCCAGATCGAGGCGGTTGCCCATGTGTCCGCTGGCCACGCCGGTGACACGCGCGGCCAGACCGTCAAACGCCACCGTTTGCAAAGACTGTTCAATGCGCACGATGCGCGCGCCGTGTTGTGTGTAGAGCCAGGTTTTGATGTTGCGCCGCGACAGCTCTTTGGGGCTGGCGCTGGCAAAAGACGGGTGCTTGATGCTGTTGACCCAGATGCGGCTGAGCACATGAAACGCATCCCCGATGGAGAGGTCGCGATCCATGCGCAGCAGATGCGCCGACTTGGCCCCCAGCACGTCTTCCCAGGGGCCCGGTTCGGATTCGTCCTCGCGTTTGATCAGTTGGGCGTAGACCGGCAAAAAGCCCTCTGGCCCCAAAAATCGGCAATGCAGGGGGTTTTCGAGCACATCGGGACGATGCGCCACATGGGTGCCCAGGCCACGCTTGCGCACCAAATGCCCGTCGCGGGTGAGCGCCCGCACGGCGCGTTGCACCGTGCCCAGGCTGACGGGGAGTTGTGCGGCCCATTGCGCTTCGGTCGGCAATTTGTCGCCCGGCCCGATGAGGCCCTTTTCGATGGCTTCCAGAACCGCCCGATACAGGGTGGCGTGTTTGGGCGCGGGGCCGCTGATGTGCGCCAGCCGCGCGAGGATCAACTCATTGAGTGAGGCCATGGGTGACGGGATGGGTTTGACACTGCATCGGCACTTACTATATAGTAAGTCCATCGATCCACCAAGCCTTTTGTTCCGTCCCGTTTTTTGCCGGCATGAAATCAGCCCCTTTTCAATACGTGCGAGCTCGCAGCCTGGGCCATGCTTTGAGCCTGCTGGACGAACTGCGCGAGCGGGCGCGCGTCGTGGGCGGGGGGCAGAGCCTGTTGCCCACCCTGGCTTTGCGCCTGGATCGCGCCGAAGTCCTGATCGATGTCCAGGGCATCGCCGAGTTGCAGCACGAGCCCGAGGCGGTCGGGGCGCACTGGCGCCTGGCGGCTTTGACGCGACATGTTTTTTTTGAGCATTCGGACTGGGCTGCACAACACCTGCCCCTGCTGGCCCGGGCAGCGCCTTTCATTGCCCATGCGCCCATACGCAACCGTGGGACCTTGGCCGGTAGTCTGATCATGGCGCACCCGGCCTCTGAGTGGCCGGCTTGCTTTTTGGCTTTGGGGGCCCGAGTGGTGCTGCAAAGCCAGGCGCGCGGGGTCAGGCGGGTGGAGTTGGCCGATTTTTTTGTCGGCATTTGTCAGACCTGTCGCGAGCCCGACGAATTGCTGGTGGCCATCGAAGTGCCGATGCAAAAACAGGCTTTGTGTGCCTTTCGCGAAGTGGCCTTGCGCAAGGGCGATTACGCCGCGGTCGGTTTGGCCGCCGTCGGTCAAAAGACGCCGCAAGGGTGTGACTCGCGCTGGGTCTTGTTTGGCGTGGCCGACCAGCCTTGGCTTTGCCCGGGCATCGCGGATGTGTTGCGTGTCGCCGCCGACCCCGGGACCCTGGCTCAGCGGGCGCAGGACTGGCTCGCACAGCATTTGCAGCCCCAAGCCGATGCGGCCTACAGCGCTGACGCCAAGTTGTGGCTGGCGCAAAACATGGTCAAGGAGGTCATCCATGCCTGGCATGCCTGAATCGCCGCAGGACGCATTCGACATCGCCGTTCGAGTCAACGGCCAAACCCGGACCGCCCGGATCGAGGCCCGCACCCACCTGGCCGATGTGTTGCGCCAGCATTGGGGCTTGAACGGCACACGCCTGGGCTGCGAAATGGGCCAGTGCGGGGCCTGCACCGTCGATCTGCAAGGACAGTCGGTGCGTGCCTGCCTGACTTTGGCCGTGCAGGCACACGGCTGCGATGTGCGCACGATTGAAGGCATGGATCAGGATCGCGTCGGGCGCGCTTTGCAAGACGCGTTCGTGGCCCACCACGCCATGCAGTGCGGATACTGCACGGCTGGCATGATCATCAGTGCCCGCGAGTTGTTGGCCCGTGATCCGGCACCCGATCGCGCGGCGATCCGTGAGCACCTCAGTGGCCAGTATTGCCGTTGCACGGGTTACGAGTCCATCGTGGATGCGGTCGAGGCGGCCGCACGGGTCTTGCGTGAGGGCGCTGCATGAGCACCCTGCACGCCGCTCATCCCCAGGGCATCGGCCAAGCCGTGCCGCGTGTGCAATCCAGGCGCCTGGTGACGGGGTCCGCCCGATACCTGGATGACATCCAGCTGCCTGGCTTGCTGCACGCCGCGTTTTATCGCAGCCCCTACGCACATGCCCGCTTCAAGGTTCAGGGGCTGGATCGCGCCCGGGCGCTGCCCGGGGTGTTTTGGGTGGCCACTTGGGACGAGATGCAGAATGTGGTGCACCCCTTCGTCGGGGTTTTGCATCACCTCAAGGGCATGGTTTCGCCGCCGCAATGGCCGCTGGCCCCCGGTATGGCCCGCTGGCAGGGTGAGCCTTTGGTCATGGTGGTCGCCGATTCGCGTGCGCTGGCCGAAGATGCCATCGAGGCTTTGGAGGTCGATTTCGAGCCCTTGGAACCGGTCACCGATCCACGCCAGGCTTTGATGTCCGGTCATGCGCTGATTCACCCGGATTTGCCTCAGGGGAACCTGGCTTACGAGTGCCAAGTGGTCGCGGGTGACTGGGCTCAGGTGCAGGCCAGCTGCGAGCACCGCCTGGCCTGGTCGATGAAGTCCGAGCGGGTGACATCGGCCACGCTGGAGCCGCGTGGCATCTTGGCCGATTGGGACGAAGGCCGAGGTGAAATCACGGTGCATGCGGGGACTCAGGTGGCCCACATGATGCAAAGTGTGGTGGCCGGCTTGTTGGACCTGGCGCTCAACCGAGTGCGGGTGGTGGCCACCGAGACCGGGGGCAGCTTTGGCCTCAAAATTCAGACCTACCCGGATGAAATGGCGGTGGTGGCTGCCAGCCGGTTCTTGCGTCGCCCGGTCAAATTTGTGGCCGACCGCCTGGAGGCATTTGCCACCGACGTCCACGCCCGTGGGCACGAGGTTGAGTTGTCTGTGTGCGCCGATGCGCAGGGCGTGGTTCAGGGCTTTGCGGTGCAGGGCTGGGTCGGCATCGGCCCCTACCAGATGCACCCGCGCGGCAGCGTCAACGAAGTGCGCCATGTGGTCAATTTGCTCGGGGCGCCGTATCGAGCTCAGGCGCACCAGGCCCATTACCGGGTGGCGTTTCAAAACAAGGCCCCGTACGGCATGTACCGTGGGGTCGGTCACCCGCTGGCCTGTCTGTACACCGAGGTCGGCATGGATCTGATGGCCCGCAAATTGGGCCTCGATCCGGTGGCGTTTCGCCAACGCAACTTCCGCCCGGATGCCGAGCGGCCCCATGTGCTGGCCAGCGGGGTGGGCATCGAGGCCTTGTCGCACGCGGCCTGCCTGGAGGCCTGGTTGCAGCAAGTCGACTACGCGCAATTGCGCCAGCAGCAATCCGAGGCGCGCGCCCAAGGCCGTTACCTCGGGCTGGGTCTGGCGGTCTTTGTTGAAAACTCCAACCACGGCTCGGGCACTTATGGCAAAGGCGGTGCACCGATTGCGGCGACCGATGGTTGTCATGCGCGCATGCAAGCCGATGGCACGGTGTGGGTGACGACCGGCGCATGCGACACCGGGCAGGGCGCCGAAACAGCCCTGACGCAAATCGTGGCCCACGCCCTCGGGATCCCTCTGGCGCAGGTTCGGGTTCAGTGTGGAGATACCGCCAGTGCCCCCATGAGTGGCGGCAATTGGGGCTCGCGCGGCACCGGCATCGCCGGCGAGGCGGCCTGGCAAACGGCCTTGGCCTTGAAACAGCAGTTGCTGCTGGCGGCGGCCTCGTTGTGGCGGGTTGAGGCGGCGGCTTTGACCTTTGAGCAAGGGGTGTTCAGTCGTGCAGGAGAGCCAGAGCCGCTGGGTACATTGGCTGATTTGTCCCGCAGCGCCTACATGCGACCGGATTTGTTCGAACCCGGCTTCATCCCCCAGTTGGCGGCGACCGTGCATTATGCGCAGCGCGATCACGACGGCGGCATCTACACCAACGGTCTGCAGGCCTGCTGGCTGGAAGTCAACGTCAACACCGGCTCGGTGCGGGTGCTCAAGCACTGGGTGGTGGACGATTGCGGGGTGGTCATCAACCCGGCGCTGGCCGACGAGCAATTGCGCGGGGCGGTGGTGCAGGGCCTGGGTCAGGCTTTGCAGGAGGCCTGTTACTATGACCCACAAGGTCAGCTGCTCAATGCCAGCCTGAGCGACTACGCCGTGCCCCTGTCGTCCGACACACCCGACATCGAAACCCTGCATGTGTGCACGCCCACCCGATCTTCGGCGCTGGGCGCCAAAGGCGTGGCGGAAGCCGGCGTCACCGGGGCCATCGCTGCTGTCCTCAATGCGGTCAACGATGCCCTGAGCCCGTTTGAACAACCGATTTTGCAAATTCCCATCACCCCCACCCGCATCCTGCAAGCGGTTGGGGCCATTTCACCGCAACCAGAAAGTTGAAACACCATGTCCAAAATTGAAATTCGCAAGCAAGTGCTCAGCGTTGAAAAAACCTTTCACGAAGGCGGCCCCGTGGCCAGTGAGCCCCTGAAAATCGGCGTCATCGCCAACGTGGTGAAAAACCCCTTCATCGGACGTTATGCCTCTGCCGAAGAGTTGCAGGCCTTTGTCAAACTGGCGCGTGACATGGCCAATGAGATGGTGCCGGTTTTGGTCGACGCTTTGGGCGGTGTCGGCGCGATCCAGACCTACGGCAAGGGCGCTTTGGTGGGCGTCAACGGCGAGCTCGAGCATGGTGCGATCTGGCACGAAGGGGGTGGCTGGGCCATGCGCGCCGTGCTGACATCGGCCAAATCGATCGTGCCGGCCAATAAATTTGTCGGTTCAGCCGGTGCGCGCCTGCACATTCCGCTGCACCACATCGAGGCTTGCTATGTGCGCAGCCATTTCAACACCGCCGAGGTCAGCATCAGCGACTCGCCGCGTCCCAATGAAATCCTGTTTGCATTGGCCATGTCCACCGGTCCGCGCATTCATGAGCGACTGGGTGGCTTGCGCGTCGAGCAAATCTCGGTTGGCGACGGTCAGCGCTGATCCCGGCTGGAGTTGACCTTGCGAATACTCATTTATGGGGCGGGTGCCATCGGCAGCGATTTGGGCGGCATGCTCGCCCAAGCCGGGTTTGATGTCACCTTTTTGGCCCGTGGCGATAACCTGAGCGCCCTGCAACGACAGGGTTTGCGGGTGCACCGACCCGGCCAGGACGTGCTCACTTTGCCGGTGCGGGCGGTCGATGCTTCGCAAGCCGGTGACGGCTACGACCTGGTCGTGGTGACCCTCAAAGCCATGCAGTTGGAGCCGGTGGCCCAGGATTTGATGGGACGAGTGGCGCCCCAAGGCACTTTGCTGATGATCCAAAACGGCTTGCCTTGGTGGTATTTTGAGCACCAGCAAGGCCCCTGGAACAAAGCCCCCATCCATTGCCTCGATCCGCAGGGTATTTTGGGGCGGACCATTGCGCTCGATCGTGTCGTGGGCGCAGTGATCTACAAACCCGTCACCAGTTTGGGGCCCGGAGAGATCCTTTTGCCCCAAGTCATGCCCCCCAGGCTCATTGTGGGCGAGGTGGACAACCAACTCAGCCCGCGTTTGACCCGGATTCAGCAGTGCTTTGAGCAGGCTGGGTTGGCCACCGAGGTCACGGACAACATCCGTTTGGCCAAATGGCAAAAACTGATGATGAACCTCATCTGGAATCCTTTGTGCGCCATCATGCAGGTGTCGCCCGGTCACATCGTGGCTCAGCCTCGGGCTCGGGAACTGGCCATGCAAATGATCGCCGAAGGCCGGGCCATCGCCTGGGCTTGCAACATGCCGGTTCAAGCGGATCCGGAGGGTGAAATCGAGCGGGTGCGGCAGAACTTCAATCAGACCCCGTCCATGTTGCAGGACATCCGGGCCGGACGCCCTCTGGAATTGGACGCCATCATGAATTCGGTGATCGAAATCGGTGATTTGGTCCAGGTGCCATGCCCGGCCCTGAAGACCGTGGCGGGTATTCTGGCGGTGCTCAATGATGCGATCATCCGCCAGCAAAAGGGGATCGGTCCGCGCTGAGCCTCGCGGTGCTTTTCGTTCTGCTATAATTTCAGATTCAACGACAGGCGCGTAGCTCAGTTGGTTAGAGCACCACCTTGACATGGTGGGGGTCGTTGGTTCGAATCCAATCGCGCCTACCAAACAAATCAGGCACTTGCGCCACCTCCGGGTGGCGTTTTTGCTTTGGGGTGGCCCCAAAGTGCCGCAGACCCGGATTTACAAGGGCATTTGTTGGCCAATTCGGCGCAGTTCGCTCTGCAGCGACAATTGGTCCAGTTTCTCGATGGGCAGGACTTGAAACAGAGTGATCCTGCGATGGAGCACCATGAACGCGTTTGAAAACGCCTTGGCGAGTTCCTCGGGTGTTCCTTGTGCCGCAGCCGGATCTTCTACGCCCCAGTGAGCTGTCATGGGCTGCCCTGGCCAGACCGGACAGACTTCGCCGGCAGCCTTGTCACAAACAGTCAGCACAAAGTCCATGGCTGGCGCATTTGGCGCACTGAACTCCTCCCAATTTTTGCTGCGCAGCGCGGTTGTGTCGATTCGGTTGCGTTGCAGCAGTTCCAATGCCAAGGGATGGACCTCTCCGGATGGCTGACTGCCTGCACTGAAGGCCCTAAACCGCCCGTGCCCCATTTGGTTGAGGATGGCTTCGGCCATGATGCTTCGCGCTGAATTGTGGGTGCAGATGAACAGGACGTTGTATTGAGATGGCATGGGTATCCTCACTGACATGCTGGGTTTCATGCGTGGTTCGACAGAGGGTTGGTGAATGTCTCAGCCTTCTGGACGGGGAGTCGGAGCGTGACGAGCCAGCACACCACCAGCATGGCGGCGGACCCTGCGAGGGCATACAGCAGGCCTCCCCATTGGTACAAGAGCCCTGACATCAGCGTGCCGAAGAACCGGCCCAGCGCATTGGCTGCGTAGTAGAAGCCGACATCTTCAGCAGCCTTTTCAGAGCCCGCATAAGCGAGCACCAGATAAGAATGAACCGATGAATTCACGGCGAAGGCAAAGCCGAAGACACCCAGTCCTGCCACCACCACCCATTCGAGGTGTGGCACCTCAATGGCCACCGCCGAGGCCAGAGCGATGGGTACCAGGGCGAGGGCGGCTGACCACCAGCGTGCGGCGGGGACTTCACGCGTCAATCCGTCTTCGCTGCGCCTGACAATCTGCGGCGCCAAGGCCTGGACGATGCCATAGCCGATCGTCCAAGCGGCCACGAAACCGCCAACCATGGTGAAGGTCCAGCCGACAGAGTAGAGAAAGACCGGCACACCGACGACGAACCAGACGTCGCGCGCACCAAAAAGAGCCACTCGCGCCGCGGCCAGTCCGTTGATGCCCGCGTTCTTGGCAAAGAGTTCCCTGGCTGACTTTGACGCCTTGCTTTTGCCCATCATGGGCGGCAATGAGGTGACCACACCCGCCAGCACCACCAACAGCAGACCCGCCATCGCCCACAGCGACCCCTGGAAGCCCAAAACCTGGAGCATGACGCCACCGAGAAAGAAGCCCACACCCTTCATGGCATTCTTGCTGCCTGTGAACCAGGCCACCCATTTGAAGAGCTGACCGGCACCTTGCTCTTTGGCTTGCGCTTGCGTGACTTTGATGGCCGATTTGCTGGCCGTCTTGGTCAGGTCCTTGGCCACGCCGCATACGCCTTGCGAGAGCACCACCCAGGCCACCGACATCGTGACCGTCCAGGCCGGATCGAGCAGCGAGAGCAGGGTAAAGCCACTGATTTGGGTGACCAAGCCGACCGTGAGCATGCGGGCGATGCCGTAACGGGTCGCCAACCAGCCACCGATCAGGTTGGCCAAAACACCCGCCGCTTCGTACAACAGGAACAGGAAGGCGAGCGTAAAAGGTGAATAGCCCAAGCGGTAAAAGTGGAGCAACACCAGCATGCGCAAAGCGCCGTCGGTGAGCGTGAAACCCCAATAGGCCGCTGTGACGATGGCGTAGTGGCGTTCGGCCTGATTCATCAGAGGCCCGCCTTGTCGAGCATGCAGGCCAGGTCGACCATGCGGGTGGCGTAACCCATTTCGTTGTCATACCAGGCATAAACCTTGAGCAGCGTGCCGTCGGTCACCATGGTGGACAGGGCATCGACGATGGAACTGCGGGTGTCTCGGGCGTAGTCAGAACTGACCAGCGGGCGTTCCTCGTAGCCCAGGATGCCGGCCAGCGGTGCGCCAGGCTGGGCTGCGGCCTTGAAGAGTGCATTGACTTCTTCGGCGGTCGTCGCCCTTTGCAGTTCGAACACGCAGTCGGTCAGAGAGGCGTTGAGCGCCGGCACGCGCACGGCGTGTCCATTGAGTTTGCCCTTGAGTTCGGGGTAAATCAGGGCGATGGCTGTCGCGCTACCGGTCGTGGTGGGGGCCAGGTTGACCATCGCACTGCGCGCGCGGCGCAGGTCTTTGTGCGGCGCGTCCACCACCAAATTGGTGTTGGTCGGGTCGTGCAGCGTGGTAATCTGGCCGTGGCGAATGCCGATCGCTTCATGAACGACCTTGACGACAGGCGCCAAACAGTTGGTCGTGCAAGAGGCCGCGGTGACGATGCGGTGCATGGCCGGGTCGTAAAGGTGATCGTTGACCCCGACCACGATGTTGAGCACATCGCCGACTTTCACCGGCGCAGCCACGATCACGCGCTTGGCGCCCCGGTCCAGATGGCCTTGCAGGGTCTCGGGCGTGAGGAACTTGCCTGTGCATTCCAGCACCAGGTCCACGCCCATGTCGCCCCAGGGGATTTCTGCGGCCGTGGCATGCTGGCTGAATGACATGCGATGCTGGTTGATTCGGATGGTGTTCTCGCCCTCGGCTTGGATGTCAGCCTTCCAACGCCCTTGGACGGAGTCAAAAGTGAGCAGATGAGCCGTGGCCGCAGCGCCGCCCTTGATTTCATTCAGATGCACAACCTCCAGGCGGTTGGCTGCTCGGGGGTCGTGGTCCGGTCGATCGATCGCACCCCATGCTGCGCGCAATGCCAAGCGTCCGACACGCCCCATTCCGTTGATGCCAACTTTCATTTGTGGATTCGCCTTTTTATTTTCACAATACTTGAATGATGGATGTGATGTGTGACAGTTTTGTGACGACAGCCTGAACTGCTTCTTGGCGCAGTCACAGCGGACTCCCGATGTCAACAAGGGGAGGGTGATGCGCAGGCCTTGGCCCGTTTGGCTTTGGGCGCACAGGTTTGCCCTTGGCAGCAATGGTCAGTGAGATAGCCCAGCAGATCGTTCATGTGAGCCAGGTTGGGGCGGTAGAACAACTGTCGACCCTCTCGCTCCACACTCACGAGATCGGCATGGGTCAGTTCCTTGAGGTGAAAAGACAGCGTGCTGGCGGGCAGGTCGAGCAGGGCTGCCAGCACAGACGGTGTCAGGCCTTCAGGGCCTGCTCCAACGAGTGCACGGAAGATGCGCAGTCGCGCCTCATGCGCGAGTGCGGTCAGGACATGGACAGCTGCTTTTTCGTTCATGTTTCGACTATACTTGAATTAACGTTTCTTTCAAGTCCCAACGCTATATGACTGCAGTTTCCGCTGTTTCCTCCCACAAGGCATCGACGGGTTTGGGACTTTTCGAGCGCTATCTGACGATATGGGTGGCGCTGGGCATTGCAACCGGCGCTGGTCTTGGGCTCTTGTTTCCGGGCCTGTTCCAGCGGGTGGCCGCACTAGAGGTGGCCCAAGTGAATCTGGTGGTGGCCGTCTTCATCTGGGTGATGATTTATCCGATGATGATCCAGATTGATTGGAGCGCGGTCAAAGACGTCCGCAAGAAACCGCAGGGCTTGCTGCTCACGCTGTGCGTCAATTGGCTCATCAAGCCTTTCACCATGGCTGCACTCGGCGTGCTGTTCTTTCAGCATGCATTCGCTCCCTGGGTCGATCCGCTATCGGCCAGCGAATACATCGCCGGCATGATCCTGCTGGGCGTAGCGCCTTGTACGGCCATGGTGTTCGTTTGGAGTCAGCTGGTCAAAGGGGATCCGAACTACACGTTGGTGCAAGTCTCGATCAACGACTTGATCATGGTGGTGGCCTTCGCGCCCATCGCGGCATTTTTGCTGGGCGTGACAAACGTCACGGTGCCTTGGGAGACGCTGGTTCTGTCCACCGTGCTTTATGTGTTGTTGCCACTGCTGGCAGGCATGGCCACACGCCAAGCGCTCAACAAGCGCTCGCCTTTGGCACTCGGACAGTTTGTGACCCGGCTCAAGCCTTGGTCGGTGGCGGGTCTGATTGCCACTGTGGTGCTGCTTTTCGGTTTTCAAGCTGGCACCATCGTGGCGCAGCCTGGCGTGATCGCATTGATTGCTGTGCCGCTGATCCTTCAGTCCTATGGCATTTTCTTTTTCACTTGGTGGGGAGCCAGGATCCTGAAGCTGCCGCATGACGTGGCAGGACCCGCTTGCCTGATCGGTACGTCCAATTTTTTTGAGTTGGCCGTGGCGGTGGCCATCTCGCTGTTTGGCCTGAATTCGGGGGCTGCGTTGGCGACGGTCGTCGGGGTTCTGGTTGAGGTGCCGGTGATGCTTTCATTGGTGGCGATCGTGAACGCCTGGCGGCCACCATCCCAACCGGTTCCTGGCGCTTCGGATCAGCGCTAACATGCCAGCAATCCCTGATGGAGTTCGAACCATGTCCACACTATCTGAAGCCCAAGTCCTGGCACTCGCCCAAGAACTCCACCGGGCAGAAAAGTCCAGGGTGCAAATCGAGCATTTCTCCAAGCGTTTTGCGGGCATGACCATCGAGGATGGGTACCGCATCAACCGAGCCTGGATGCAATTGCAATATGCCGATGGGCATCGACCCATTGGGCACAAGATCGGATTGACCAGCCGTGCCATGCAACAGTCGAGTCAGATCGATGAGCCCGATTACGGCACCTTGCTGGACTACATGCGCTACGACTGCACACCGGGCGAGGTGCTGGACATTCCCGTTTCGAATTTCATCGCCCCTCGGGTCGAGGTCGAATTGGCTTTTGTCTTGAAGTCCGATTTGCGGGGGCCGAATGTGACGATCGAGCAAGTGTTGGAGGCCACCGACCATGTGACCCCGGCGATCGAGATCATCGATGCGCGGATCGAACAGCTGGATCGCCACACCAAGGCCATGCGCAAGGTGTACGACACCATCAGCGACAACGCCGCCAACGCGGGCATTGTGCTGGGTGCAAGGCAGGTGGACCCGCGTGCCACGGACTTGCCATGGTGCGGCGCGATCCTGCGGCTCAACGGGGTGGTGGAGGAAACCGGGTTGGCGGCCGGGGTGCAAGGGCATCCTGCAGTGGGTATCGCCTGGTTGGCGAATAAACTTGCACCCTGGGGTGAGCACCTGGAGGCGGGTGAGATTGTGTTGGCCGGTTCATTCACCAAACCGGTGCCGGCCAGGGCCGGCGATGTGTTTGATGCAGACTATGGCCCTTTAGGTCGTTTGCAGTTCAGGTTCGTGGGCTCGGATTGCTGATTCCGGGATCCATGCCGCCGGAGGATCCACGGCTGGGCCAGTGTCGACTTTGAGCATGCCCCCCTACCCTGACAACAGGGCCGTCTTGCGATGAATCGATTTTTCACATTGGCGCTTTCTATCGCTGTGAAAAAACAGGACGGGCGGTCGAGTCAAAGAGTGCTGGCAGATGGCCTGCAAGGGGCAAGGGGTTGCAACGCCAAATGGATTTACCCAATTTTGCACGCTTGGGCGATTCAAGAGGCCCGGAAACGGCTATCCTGATCCCTTGACAGGAATTTGCCGACATGCTTTTTTTGCACCAACTCACACAAATCGCCAAACTGGAGTTGCGACTTTTTGGGGCGCAGCCCAGATGGGCGGCTGCCTTGTTCGTGGTGGCCTGTATCCCGGCCATTTACTTGATCATCTATTTGTCAAGCATGTGGAACCCGGCCACCCGCACCCAATCTTTGAAAGTTGGATTGGTTAATCTGGATCAGGGTTACACCTATCGCAATCAGGGTGTCGAAATGGGGGCTGACCTGGTCGCTCGCCTGATGCAAAAGCAGGAGTTCGGCTACCAAACCATCGTCACTGCGGATGAGGCGCATCAAAAGGTGAGGGCGGGTGATTTGGCGTTTGCGGTCATCATTCCGCCCGACTTTTCTGCGCTGGCTTTGCCGGGCCGCATGGCCGACGAAGGTCGGCTTGAGGTCTTCTCCTCGGCGGGCAACAACTACCAAACCTATTTGATCGCCAAAAAATGGGCTGAAACCCTGGATGCCGACCTGAATCAGGCCCTGAACCAGCAGCGTTGGCGCTTCGTGATCAATGCCTCGGTGGCCCAAGGTGATCTGGTTGAACTCAAGGGCGCTCTGAGCAAGGTCCAGCAAGGCGCGCAGGAGTTGAGCAATGGCTTGAAATCAGCCGTCAAGGGCAGTGGCAAGTTGTCGCAAAATGCGCAACACCTGAGCGAAGAGGTCAGCCGCTTTGGCACGGGCACGAACCAGTTGGCACAGTTTGTTCGAGGCATCGAGTCGTCCTTGCCCCCCGCCGAAGATGTCCGCAAAGTGCGTGTGGGTGCCGAAGACCTGGCCACGGCGCATCACGAACTCGACAAGGCGCTGATCAACCTGCATGCCGGCAGTGTCAGACTCAGTCAGGGGGTTGAACAGTTTCGCCAAAACCAGTCAGGCATCCCCTTTTTCAGCAGCAATTTGGCCGATGCACTCGACCCCTTGCAAACGGGTCTGAACGAGCTCAAGGACGGCCTGCACAAGACGCAACATGGGCATAAACAGATGTTGACGGGCAGCGAGGTGCTGCGCGATTCGGTGCGGGCGCTCGCCTTCGGAGTCCGAGACATGCGCGCCAGCGTGCGTCAAGTGGTCCCCCGATTGCCTGACAGTCAGTCACTTCAAGCGCTGAGTGTCGGGGCACATGACTTGGCCCAGGCGCAGGCCCAACTTGATAACGGTCTCAAGCAGTTGCTTGACGGCAGCGTTTATTTGCAATCGTCCACGCAGTGGCTCATCAGCAAAGTACCTACCGAAATCAGACTGATTGATGGCAGCCCCGAAGGCCTGGCGCACTCGGTCGCCGCTGAACTCAAAGTGGATGCTCCGGTCAGTCATCTGGGTGCTGCGATGGTGCCCAATGTCATCCCGGTGGCTGTGTGGTTGGGCGCCAGCGTGGCCATCTTTCTGATCCGGGGTCGGCAATTTCCCTTGCGGGCCAAGCGGTATGGCCGTGCCGCCCAGTTGCTGGGCAAGTCGACAGTGCCGGTGCTCTTGGTGGTCGCCCAGAGCCTGATTTTGTTGTGGGTGCTCAAGCTGGGCTTTGACTTGCAAGTCCGGAATTGGTCGGCCATGGTTTTGTTGATGATCAGCACCGCTGTGGCTTTTGTGTTTGTTTTGTTGCTCTTCATCCGGGTGGCCGGGGACACCGGCAAAGCTTTGGCCATGTTGTTGCTGGCTTTGCAAATTTCTGCCTCTGGCGGGGTGGTGCCCATTGAGCTCAGTGGCGAGTTTTTCTCTGCGCTCAGCCCCTGGCTACCGATGACCTGGATGGTGTACGGCCTCAAAGCAGCCATGTTCGGCGCTTATGAAGCAGATTGGGTCAGGCCCTGGCTCCTGACCTTGTGTTTGTGTGCCGTCAGTGCGGTGGCCGCCACTTGGCTGGGGCGCAGCCAGTACCGGCGTGCCGGTCAACTGAGGCCTGCTTTGGACCTCTGAGCCGAACCGGCACAGGTGACCGCACAGTTGCGGACTCAGACGTCGCCGCCGCCAAGCGCCTTGAACAACTGACCGTTGGCGGCCAGCCATTGCCTTTGGGTTTGGATCAACACCTGCTCAACGGCCAAGACCTCCCGCTCGGCGTCAAGCCGCTCGCTCAGGTTGGCCGCCCCCAATCGATGGCGAACATCGACCAAACGCAGGCGTTCACGCAGGGCCTGCAATTGAGCTTGTTGGGCGCTCCACTGCTGACCCAAGGTGTCGCGTGCCGCCAGCAAATCAGCCACTTCACGGAACGCCAGTTGCAGGGTTCTTTCGTAATGGATGACCCATTGATTTTTACGGGCTTCTGCCAGATCCACCCCAGACTCCGCGCGGCCTCCGTCAAAAATCGGCAGTTGCAGGCTGGGCACCAGACTCCAGGCTTGACTGCCGCCACCCATCAGGTTGTTCAGGGCCGGGCTGGCGGTGCCCACCAAACCCGTCAGTTGCAACCTGGGAAAAAACGCCATGCGGGCCGCATGGATGTTGGCATGCGCTGCTTGCAGCCTGAGTTCGGCTGCTTTCACGTCGGGTCGGTTGAGCAGCACATCCGAAGACAAGCCGGCTCCCCAGGTCTCATTCGGATGGGGGGTGTTCATCGTCGGCGCCGGCGTCCAGCCCTGAGGCCACTGGCCTCCGATCAACAAGGCCAGGGCATTGCGGGCCTGCTCGGATTGACGCAGCATGGCAGCTTGCTCCGAGCGGGCGCCCATCAGGGCACTTTGGGTCAGTGTCACATCGAGTTCGCTGGCGGCTCCCAACGCCAGTCTGCGGGTGGTCAATTCGTGCAATCGGGCGCGCAACTCTTGGGCTTGCTCCAGCAAACGCAGGCGCTGCTGGGCTTCTTGCAGCGCATAGTAGGCATGAGCCACATCGCTGACCAAGGTGATGCGGATGGTGCGCCGATCCTCTTCGGTGGCTTCAAACTGGCGTCGTGCCGATTCAGTCAGACTGGCCACGCGACCCCAGACATCGAGTTCGTAAGCCAGCAGGTTCAGTCCCAGATCGTAGCGGCGCACATTCAGGGCCATGTTGTTGCCTTGCACCATCGGCGGTGTGCGAGCAGACGTGTGGCTTGCGCCGACCGCCACAGTGGGTGTTTGATCCGCCCTCTGCAGGCCCCACAAGGCACGCGCTTCTTCAATGCGGGCCACCGCCTGGCGCACGTCGGTGTTGCGCGCCAGGGCCATCTCGATCAGGCTTTGCAAAGGGGCTTCGGTATAGAGCGACTTCCAGGGTGTGGAAGACCATTGTGCATTCGAGCCAGCACCGTTGCCCCAATGGGTGGGCAGCGGATTGGCAGGCTTTTGGTATGGACTCGGGCTGGTGCATGCCGTCAGCAAGCCGACACAGCAAGCCATGAGCACTGATCGCAGCCGCTCAGGCCAAACCACATGACGCATGTCTGTGCACAGGGGTTTCATGTCGCACTCCCCTTGGTGTTTTCAGCGCTTTCGCTGCCGTTGCCCGCTGATCCGGTTTCAGGCGACGCTTCTGCCAATTCCGGGTTGGGTGACCGCCCCGGGAACAGGCGTCGGATGATGACGAAAAAGACGGGCACCAAAAAAATGGCCAATACCGTTGCGCCGATCATGCCGCCGATGACCCCGGTGCCAATGGCCTGGCGTCCTTTGGCACCGGCCCCGGTGGACAACGCCAAGGGCAAGACGCCCAGTATGAAAGCGATCGAAGTCATCAAGATCGGGCGCAGCCGCAGACGGCAGGCCTCGAGCGTGGCGTCGATCAGGTTGCGGCCTGCATCGTGGAGGGTCCGTGCGAATTCGATGATCAAGATGGCATTTTTGGCGGACAAGCCGATGATGGCGATCAGCCCCACCTTGAAAAACACATCGTCGGGCAGTCCTCGCCACATGACGGCCAAGACCGCACCCAGGATGCCCAGCGGCACCACCATCAGCACCGCAAATGGCACGGACCAACTTTCGTACAACGCCGCCAGCGCCAAAAAGACGACCAGAATGGAAATGGCAAACAGGGCAGGGGCTTGATTGCCCGACAAACGCTCTTCAAGAGAAGTCCCCGACCACTCGAAACCCAAGCCTGGCGGCAATTTGGCAGCCAGCTCTTCCATGGCCCGCATGGCATCGCCGGTGCTCATGCCAGCGGCCGGAGCCCCTGAAATCTTGACCGATGGCAGTCCGTTGTATCGATCGAGTTTGGGCAATGCGACCGACCAGCGCGCCGTGGCGAATTCACCCAGCACCACGTGTTCGCCACGGGTGTTGCGCACGGGCAGTCGCAGCATGCTCTCGGGGCTGCGCCTGATTTCCGGGTCGGCCTGCATCAGCACACGCAAGATTCGGCCTTCGCGCACGAAGTCATTCAGATAGGCCACGCCCAGGGTGGCTTGCAGGGTCTCATTCAGGCTGGCCAGATCAATGGACAAAGCGCGCGCCTTGATTCGGTCGACATCGAGAACCAGTTGGGGGGCCGGTTCTTGCCCTTCGGGGCGCACATTGGCCAGAGCCGGGTGTTTGGCGGCCATGCCCAGCATTTGGTTGCGAGCATCGAGCAAGGCTTCCCGGCCCAGGCCCGAGCGGTCTTGCAGGCGGAAATCAAAGCCGCCGACGGCACCGAGTTCGGGGATGGGTGGTACGTTGACGGCCAAAGCGAAAGCCTGCTTGATCGAAAACAGGTAGCGGTTGGCGCGCTGAATCACGGCTTGCACCGAATTCTCGGGTGCAGGGCGTTCATCCCAGCTCTTGAGTTTGACAAAGGCCAGTGCGGCATTTTGTCCACGGCCGAAAAATGAAAAGCCCAGCACACCGATCACGTGCTCCACTTCGGGTTGTTGCAGGAAATAGTTCTCCGCCTGGGACAGGACTTCGCGGGTGCGCTCTGTCGATGCGCCCGGCGGCAATTGCACGATGCTGATGAAGTAGCCCTGATCTTCATCCGGCAGGAAACTGCCGGGCAATTTCGGAAACAACCAGGCGGTCACGCCGCAGATCAGCAGATAAATGAGCATCCAGCGCAAAGGACGCTTGAGGATGCCGCGCACGGAGGATACATATCGCTCGCTGGTGCGATTGAAGCTTCGATTGAACCAGCCCAAAAAGCCTGTTTCGGCAGCGGCATGGCCTTTGGCGATGGGTTTGAGCACCGTCGCACACATGGCAGGGGTGAGCGTGATGGCCATCAGTGCCGACAGCAGCATGGTCAGCACCAGGGTGACCGAAAACTGCCGATAAATCGCACCCACCGAGCCGCCAAAGAAGGTCATGGGCACAAAGACGGCACACAGCACCAGCGTGATACCGACGATGGCCGAAATGATTTGCCCCATCGCTTTGGCGGTCGCCGCACGAGGTGACAAGCCTTCTTCGCTCATGATCCGTTCGACGTTTTCCACCACCACGATGGCGTCATCGACCACGATGCCGATGGCCAGCACCATGGCAAACAAGGTCAACACATTGATCGAATAACCCAGCAGATACAAGCCGGCAAACGCGCCCAGCAGCGAGACAGGCACCACCACCGCGGGGATCAAAGTGGCTCTGAGATTGCCAAGGAAGAGCCACATCACCAAAAACACCAATGCCATGGCTTCGAACAGGGTGTAGACCACCTCCTGGATCGAAATTTCGACAAAAGGCGAGGTGTCATAGGGCACATCCCACACCACGCCCGGCGGGAAGTAAACCTCCAGTTCTTTCATGCGCTGACGCACAGCCTTGGCCACATCGAGGGCATTGCCCGTGGGCGCCACCCGAACCCCGATGGCAGCCGAGGGGGTGGTATCGATGCGGGCGGATACGTTGTAGTCTTGGGCCCCCAACTCGACCCGGGCCACGTCTTTGAGGTAAACCGCTGAGCCGTCAGGCTGGGTCTTGACCAAAATTTGCTCGAACTGCTCGGGGCGCGTCAAGCGACTGCGCAACACGACCACGGCATTGAGTTGCTGGCCGGCAGGGGCGGGGTTTTGTCCCACTTCGCCGGTGGCCAGTTGGATGTTTTGCGCGCGCACAGCCGCCGTGACGTCGCTGGGCGACAAGCCGAAGGACTGCAATTGATAGGGGTTCAGCCAGATCCGCATCGAGTATTCGGTGCCGAACAAATTGGCTTCGCCCACACCGGGGACCCGGCGCAACTGGTCGAGCACCGATGATGCGGCAAAACTGCCCAGCGCGACAGCGCTTTGGCTCTTGTCCTTGGAGGTCAACACCACGAACATCAGGTAATTGCGTTGCGGTTTGGTGACCGGCACACCCAGCCGACGCACGTCATCGGGCAAGCGAGCCTCGATGCGCTTGAAGCGGTTTTGCGCCTCCACTGAGGCGATGTCGATGTTGGTCCCGGCCTCGAAGGTCAGTGTCAGCGTGCCGGTGCCCAACTCGGAGGCGGCTTCCATGTAAATGAGCCGCTCGATGCCGTTCATCTCCTGCTCGATCAGCGAGGTCACGGTTTGTTCAATGACCTCGGCCGACGCGCCCGGGTAGGTGATGTTGAAAGCGATCGAGGGTTGCGCGACCTGCGGGTATTGCGCCACCGGCATTTTGCGCACAGCCAAGGCACCGGCCAGCACAATGAAGATGGCGATCACCCAGGCAAAGATGGGGCGGTTGATGAAAAATTGGGCCGACATGCTCAGTTCGCCTGCTTCAGTTCCACGGCTTTGACCACGGTGCCGGGGCGGGCTTTTTGCAAGCCGTCAACCACCACCCGCATGCCGGGTTGCAAGCCCGACTTGACCACCCAAAGGGCACCGCTCATGGCACCGGTCTGGATCGGTACGGGTTTGGTTTTGTTGTCCTCACCCACCACCAGCACATAAGGGCCTTGAGCGTTCATGAGCACGGCGCGCTGGGGCACTGCAATCGCCGAGGGCATGCTGGCTTGAGCCAATCGCACCCGCACAAAGCTGCCAGGCATCAAATCGCCTCGGGGGTTGGGAAACTCGGCCCGCAAGAACACCGCTCCGGTGCTGGGATCGACCGTTTTTTCGGCGACCTTGAGTTGTCCGTTCAGGGGGTAGACCCGGCCATCGCCCAGCAGGAGTTCAACTTTCCAGTTGGATTTGGCCTGAAGTTCGCCACGTGCCATTGAGCCACGCAGGGTTTGCCATTCACGTTCGGTTTGGCTGAAGTTGACCAAAATCGGATCCAACTGATCGATGATCGCCAAAACCGTGCTTTCGCCTCGACCCACCAGCATGCCCTCGGTCACCTGGCTGCGACCGATGCGGCCTGCAATGGGGGCTTGAACCAGGGCGTTTTCCAGATCGAGTTGGGCCCGCGCCAGAGCCGATTGGGCCTGTTTGTGGCGAGCGGCCGAGGCATCGAATTCTTGCTGGCTGATGGCTTTGGCATCGAGCAAGGCCTGGTTGCGTTGCCAAGTTTGTTGCGCTGCCACGGCATCGCTTTGGGCTGCTTCCAGGGCAGCCTGATAGGTTCGGGGGTCAATCTCGAACAACGGGGCACCCGCCGCGACATCGCTGCCCTCCAGGTAACGGATCTTTTTCACCACCCCCTCAACCCGGGCTCTCACCACCGCTGTGCGCACCGCCTGCAAACGGCCAGACAACTCGCTGGTCAAGTCGACCGTTTGGGTTTGAACTTCGATGACGGCCACTTCGGGTGGAGGAGGGGCTGAGCCGGCGCCTGCACCCGGTGCGCCGGATCCGGCGGCGGCTGGTCCGCCGGCGGGTTTGACATCGGTGCGCGGGTTGCAAGCCGCGAGGGCGGTGGCCATCAGCAATGCGAATAGAAATCTGGGTTGTGCAGTCAAGGGCATATCAGCACCATCAAGTCGCAAACTGACAAGGGTATCACCAACACCGTCAACGTGCGGCGAAAAACCGGGCCTGGCGGCTTGTCTTTGCGAAAATTAACTTGATCCGGCTGGAAAGACGGGACTCAGAATTTGCCGCGTTGTTTGAGTCGGCTCAGGGTTTCGGCAGACAGGTTGAGGTAGGCAGCCAGTTCTTTTTGTGGAATTCGGTTGAACATGCCCGGGTGTTTGCGCTTGAAACGGCTGACCCGCCCCGGTGCATCGAGCAAGTGCAGGGTGATGGTGTGGGCCATGATTTCGCTCATCAGATTCATCACATAGCGCTCAAAGGCTTCGCGCATCGTTGGGCGCTTGTGGATGAATTCCACCCATTGGGGCATGGACAGTTTGGCCACCCGCGCTTTTGTCACGGACACGATGCTGTATGGGGTAGGGGTCCCCAAACACCAGGCGGCATAACTGGTTTCCATTTCGCGCTCGTCGGAGAAACGCAAAATCATCTCTTTGGCTTCGAGGTTGGCGACCACTCGCTTGAGCAAGCCGTCGACCACGAAATAGTGCTCCATATCGCGCACGCCCTGATGCAGAAGGTATTCGCCTTTGTTGCAATCGACCACGGTCAGCATCGATTCGAGCTCTTGCACCGAGGCCGGATCGAGATCGGCCAACAATGGGGTTTGTCGAACCTGAAGTCGAATCACATTTCGCTCCGGGTGTTGATCCAGGGCCGTGACTTGCAGGCCGCTGCGTCCACGCCCACCCCGTCCGGGCGGCAGGTGCTGAGCCCGGTTCTCAAAATGATCTGCAAAGTCCGACAGATCGTGGGGGTTAAAGGGGTCTTGAGTATTCATGCCGCAGAGTTAGTAGGGGGTGAATTCCAAAAAATTGACCTTGATCAATGGAGAAAGCGCAACCACGCTTTTACAGTTGCGCCAGTTTACTTTGACCAACAAGGGCTCAGCCCGATCCATCCCGAGGGACACGACAAATGACTGACGCACATCAAGCCGCCGAAATCGACAGCTTTCACCTGCTGATCGAAGGCCTGAAACTCAATGGCATTGAAACCATTTATGCTTTGCCCGGCATCCCCATCACCGATTTGTGTCGCAAGGCCCAAGCTGCAGGCATGCGAGTGATTTCATTCCGCCACGAGCAGCATGCCGGCAATGCTGCAGCCATCGCTGGTTTCCTGACTCAAAAACCCGGCGTCTGCCTCACGGTTTCGGCGCCCGGTTTTCTCAACGGCCTGACCGCTTTGGCAAATGCTACCACCAACTGTTTCCCCATGATTCTGATCTCCGGATCATCCGAGCGTGAAATCGTTGATCTGCAACAAGGCGACTACGAAGAGATGGATCAACTGGCGATCGCCAAGCCCTTGTGCAAGGCCGCCTATCGCGTGCTCGAAGCCGAGGACATCGGGGTTGGCATCGCGCGTGCCATTCGCTCGGCGGTGTCGGGTCGTCCCGGCGGTGTTTACCTCGACTTGCCGGCCAAATTGTTCACCCAGAGCCTGCCCCTGGAAGAGGGGCACAAGTCGCTGATCAAGGTGGTGGACCCCGCGCCGCGTCAGATCCCGGCCCCCGAAGCCGTGAGCCGTGCGCTCGAGTTGCTCAAGGGCGCCAAAAAGCCCCTGATCCTGTTGGGCAAAGGTGCCGCCTACGCACGCGCCGAAAAAGAAATCCAGCAACTGGTTGAGAAGACCGGCATCCCTTATTTGCCGATGTCGATGGCCAAGGGCATCTTGCCCGACACCCACGAGCAATCGGCTGCAGCGGCTCGCTCGTATGTGTTGCCCGAGGCCGATGTGGTGCTGCTGATCGGCGCACGCCTGAACTGGTTGCTCTCGCACGGCAAGGGCAAGACCTGGGGTGGCAAGACCTCCAAAACCTGGGGTGGTCAGCAATACATCCAGATTGATATTTCTCCCATTGAAGCCGACAGCAACGTGCCCATCGCGGCTCCGCTGGTGGGCGATGTCGGTTCTTGCGTGTCAGCTTTGTTGGCCGGCATCGGCTCGAACTGGGCCAAGCCGCCCGCCGAGTGGCTCAATGCCATCACCGAGCGCAAGACCAAAAACGTGGCCAAGATGGCCGAGACCCTGGCCAAGAGCCCCTCGCCCATGAACTTTCACAGTGCCCTGGCCGTGGTTCGCGATGTCATGCGCGACAAGCCGGACACGATTTTGGTCAACGAAGGCGCCAACGCCCTTGACTTCACCCGCAGCATCGTGGACATGTACAAGCCCCGCAAACGCCTCGACGTGGGCACCTGGGGCATCATGGGCATCGGCATGGGCTTTTCGGTGGCCGCTGCCGTCGAGACCGGCGAACAAGTGCTGGCTGTCGAGGGTGACAGTGCCTTTGGCTTCTCGGGCATGGAAGTGGAAACCATTTGCCGCTACAACCTGCCGGTTTGTATCGTCATCATGAACAACAACGGCGTTTACAAAGGCACCGATGTCAACCCCACCGGCGGCGCCGATGTGGCCCCTACCGTGTTTGTCAAGGATGCCCGCTACGAGCAAATGATGGCGGCTTTCGGAGGTGTGGGTGTGTACGCCACCACGCCGCAAGAGTTGCGCAAGGGCATTGACGAGGCTTTCCGCAGCCGCCGTCCGACGCTGATCAATGCTGTCATCGATGAAACCGCAGGTACCGAAAGCGGTCGCATCACTTCTCTCAACCCCACCGCGGCCAAAAAGTCCGCCTGAACCATTTCAACCTAAGGAGATCTGCCAAATGGCTAACCAAGACCTGCCCTTGAAAGGCATCAAAATCATCGACTTCACGCACGTGCAAGCCGGCCCGGCCTGTACCCAGCTGCTGGCCTGGTTTGGTGCTGACGTCATCAAGGTCGAGCGCCCCGGCGCCGGCGACGTGACCCGCAGCCAGTTGCGTGACATCCCCGATGCCGACGCCTTGTATTTCACCATGCTCAACAGCAACAAGCGTTCGCTGACCCTGGACACCAAGAATCCGGCGGGCAAGGAAGTGCTGGAAAAGCTGATCAAAGAATCCGACGTCATGGTCGAGAACTTCGGCCCGGGTGCGCTGGATCGCATGGGCTTCACCTGGGATTACATCCAAAAGCTCAACCCCGGCATGATCCTGGCCTCGGTCAAAGGCTTCAGCGAAGGTCACCACTACGAAGACCTCAAGGTCTACGAGAACGTGGCCCAGTGCGCCGGCGGTGCGGCCTCCACCACCGGCTGGTGGAAGGGCGGCAACACCGAACCCACCATTTCGGCTGCTGCGCTGGGTGACTCCAACACCGGCATGCACCTGGCCATCGGTATTCTGACCGCCATCATCGGCCGTCAAAAGTCGGGCAAAGGTCAAAAAGTGGCCGTCTCCATGCAAGACGCCGTGCTCAACCTGTGCCGCGTCAAGATGCGCGACCAGCAGCGTCTGGAGCGTGTGGGCTACCTCGAAGAGTATCCCCAGTACCCCCACGAGTCGTTTGGCGACACCGTGCCCCGTGGCGGCAACGCCGGTGGCGGTGGCCAGCCCGGCTGGATTTTGAAGTGCAAGGGCTGGGAGACCGACCCCAACGCCTACATTTACTTCACCATCCAGGGCCACGCCTGGGAGCCCATTTGTGATGCGCTGGGCAAGCCCGAGTGGAAAACCGACCCCAACTACAACACCCCGCGTGGTCGTCAGCCGCACATCATGGACATCTTCCGCACCATCGAAGAGTTCATCGCCGACAAGACCAAGTACGAGGCTGTCGACATCTTCCGCAAGTACGACATTCCTTGCGCCCCTGTGCTGTCCATGAAAGAACTGCTGCGCGACGAATCGCTGCGCAAGAGCGGCTCGATCGTGGAAGTCCCGCACAAAGTGCGTGGCAGCTACTTCACTGTCGGCAGCCCGATCAAGTTCTCGGACATGAAGCCCGAGATCACGGCCTCTCCGCTGCTGGGCGAGCACACCGACGAGGTGTTGGCCGAGCTGGGCTACTCTGCCGAGCAGATCAAGGCCATGCACGCCAGCAAGGCGGTCTGATGACCTGCCCCCACCCCACTTCGGTGGGCTTGGGGGCCAGGCCAACGGTTCGTTAGCCCGTGGCCGGACTCGACAACTGGTTGGGTCCGGCTTTTTTACAGGGTGAAAACCCCGAAATCCCCCTTTTCATGGGTGGGGCGATTGCGTTGGACAATACAGGCATCAGAAACCACTCCAAAAGGTAACACCATGACCCAAGCGCTCAAAGGCGTTCGCATTCTTGACTTCACCCACGTCCAGTCAGGGCCGACTTGCACGCAGCTGTTGGCCTGGTTTGGTGCCGATGTGATCAAGGTCGAGCGGGCCAAGGTCGGAGATGCGACCCGGGGGCAGTTGCGTGACATTCCCGGCGTTGACAGCCTGTACTTCACCATGCTCAACCACAACAAGCGCTCGATCACGCTGGACACCAAAAAGGCGGCCGGTCGCGAGGTGCTTGATCGTTTGATTCGCGAGTGCGATGTGCTGGTTGAGAATTTCGCGCCTGGCGCCCTGGACCGCATGGGCATCACCTGGGAGCACATCCAGTCGATCAACCCGCGCATGATCCTGGCTTCGGTCAAGGGTTTTGGTCCCGGTCCTTACGAAGACTGCAAGGTCTATGAAAACGTGGCCCAGTGCACGGGTGGCGCTGCCTCGACCACCGGCGACGAAGACGGCATTCCGATGATCTCGGGCGCTCAAATCGGCGACAGTGGCACCGGCTTGCATTTGGCTCTGGGCATCGTGACTGCTTTGTATCAGCGCACCCTCACCGGACGCGGTCAGAAAGTCCTGGCCCCCATGCAAGATGCCGTGCTCAATTTGTGCCGCGTCAAATTGCGTGACCAGCAGCGCCTCGAGCGCAACGGGGTCTTGCAAGAGTATCCCCAGTATCCCGACGCCAAATTTGGCGACACCGTACCCCGGGCGGGCAATGCCTCGGGCGGTGGGCAACCAGGCTCGATTCTGAAATGCAAGGGTTGGGAAACCGACTCCAACGCTTTCATCTACTTCATTGTGCAAGAAGCCGTATGGGCCTCGATTTGCAAAGTCATCGGCGAAGAAGGCTGGATGACCGATGAGGCCTTTGCCACTGCGCCGGCTCGTTTGTTGCACCTCAAGCCCATTTTTGCCCGCATCGAAAAATGGACCATGACCAAGACCAAGTACGAGGCCATGGAAATCCTGAACCAGTACGACATCCCCTGCGGTCCCATCTTGTCCATGAAGGAAATCGTTGCCGACGAATCCCTGCGACAAACGGGCACGATCGTTGAAGTCGATCACCCGACCCGGGGCAAGTACCTCTCGGTGGGCAACCCCATCAAGTTGTCCGACAGTCCCACCGTGGTTGAACGCTCTCCTTTGTTGGGCGAGCACACCGAAGACATTTTGGCCCAGCTGGGCTATTCCCAAGCACACATCGATAGCCTTCGTGCCGAGGGCGTCATTTGAGGATTTCATGAACCATCCCGTCATTCCCATCGCTGTTCAGGCCGCATCGCGTGAGCGCAAGCGCCAAGGCCCCAAGGGTCGCCGTGCCACGCCTCTGGCTTTGGCCCAGGTGCGTGAGCTGTTAGGTTCGGCTTCGCGCCAGCGCGATTTGCTCATTGAGCACCTGCACAAGATTCAGGATCGATTCGGCCACTTGTCGGCCGACCACCTGGCGGCCTTGGCCGAGGAAATGAAGTTGCCCCAAACAGCCGTCTACGAAGTGGCGACCTTCTACCACCACTTCGATGTCGTCAAGGAGGGGCAGGATGCACCCGCGCCCTTGACGGTGCGGGTTTGCGATGGTTTGTCTTGCGAGATGGCAGGGGCGCGGGATTTGTTGCAGCGCTTGCCCCAGATGTTGGGTCGTGAAGTGCGCGTGATTCCGGCCCCCTGCATCGGGCGTTGCGAGCAGGCACCGGCTGCGGTGGTGGGGCAACACCCCATCGCTCATGCCACCAGCGACAAGATCACGCAGGCGGTTCAGGCCGGACAAACCCGCCACGATCCTGCCCCCTACATGGACATGGATGCCTACGTTGCCCAGGGCGGCTATGAACTGCTCAAGTCTTGCGTGTCCGGTCAACGCGATGTCGAAGACGTCCTCAAGACCATGGAGGGTTCGGGCTTGCGCGGTTTGGGCGGTGCGGGCTTCCCGGCCGGGCGCAAGTGGCGCATCGTGCGCGCCGAGGCGGGCCCGCGCCTGATGGCGGTCAACATCGACGAGGGCGAACCCGGCACCTTCAAAGACCGCCATTACCTCGAGCGCGATCCGCACCGTTTTCTGGAGGGCATGCTGATTGCCGCCTGGGCCGTGGGCATCGAGCGCATTTATGTGTACCTGCGCGACGAATACCACGGTTGCCGCACCCTGCTGCAAACCGAAATCGACCGCTTGGTGGCTCATCCGCCCATCCCCAACATGCCGTCCATCGAGCTGCGTCGGGGCGCCGGAGCCTACATTTGCGGCGAAGAGTCGGCGATGATCGAGTCGATTGAGGGCAAGCGTGGCATGCCTCGCCTGCGCCCGCCTTACGTGGCCCAGGTCGGGCTGTTCGGTCGCCCCACGCTGGAGCACAATTTTGAAACCCTGTATTGGGTGCGTGAGATTCTGGAAAAGGGCGGTGAGTGGTTTGCCTCGCATGGGCGCAACGGCCGCAAAGGGTTGCGTTCTTTCTCGGTGTCGGGTCGGGTCAAAAACCCGGGGGTCAAATTGGCTCCGGCGGGCATCACCATCCAGCAACTCATCGATGAATACTGCGGTGGCATGCAAGAGGGGCATCGCTTCTATGCCTACTTGCCCGGTGGCGCATCGGGCGGCATTTTGCCGGCCCACATGAACGACATCCCGCTCGATTTCGATACCCTGCAACCCTACGGTTGTTTCATCGGTTCGGCGGCCGTCATTGTCTTGTCGGATCAAGATACCGCCACCGATGCGGCGCGCAACATGATGAAATTTTTCCAGCATGAATCGTGCGGTCAGTGCACCCCCTGTCGAGTGGGGACCGCCAAGGCCGTGGCCTTGATGGAAAAGCCCAAATGGGATTTGAATTTGCTGGCCGATCTGTCCAGCGTCATGCGCGACGCCTCCATTTGCGGATTGGGCCAGGCGGCTCCCAATCCGATGGATTGCGTGATCAAGTATTTCCCTCAAGAACTGGCCTGAGAGAACCCGGAGTCCCCATGAGCACATCTGTCGCAACCCCAGATACCCCCACCCAGGTGATCCGTTTTCACCTCAATGGCCAAGAGGCCGAAGCCCGTCCCGGTGAAACTTTATTGAAGGTCGCTCAGCGCGCCGGCATCGAAATCCCCCACCTTTGCTACAAGGATGGCCTTGAGACCGCAGGCAACTGCCGCGCTTGTGTGGTCGAAGTCGCGGGTGAGCGAGTGCTGGCGCCTTCTTGCTGCCGCGCCCCCACCGAGGGCATGAAAGTCACCACCGACAGCGAGCGTGCCGTCGGTGCCCAGAAAATGGTGCTCGAACTTTTGCTGGCTGACATGCCCGAAAAAGAATACACCCGCCACAACGAGGTGGATCAGTGGGCCGAGCATTTGGGCGTGGGCAAACCCCGCTTCGAGTCGCGTCATCAACCGCTCGCCGACTTGTCTCACCCCGGCATCGCGGTCAATCTTGACGCCTGCATCCAGTGCACACGTTGCCTGCGTGCCTGTCGCGATGAGCAGGTCAACGACGTGATTGGCCTGGCCATGCGAGGCGATCATGCCAAGATCGTCTTTGACATGGACGATCCCATGGGCAACTCGACCTGTGTGGCTTGTGGTGAATGTGTGCAAGCTTGTCCCACCGGCGCACTCATGCCGGCCCGGGAGGTCGCTTTGTCCGAACCTGATCGCCAGGTCGATTCGGTGTGTCCGTTTTGCGGCGTGGGTTGCCAGCTCACCTACAACGTGCGTGACGGGCGCATCGCTTATGTCGAAGGCCGAGACGGTCCGGCCAATCACGGTCGTTTGTGCGTGAAGGGCCGTTACGGATTTGACTATGCGCATCACCCCCATCGACTGACCAAGCCCCTGATTCGTCGCTCCGACGCCCCCAAATCGGGTGACTTCAGCATGGATCCTGATCGCATCATGGAGGTGTTCCGGGAGGCGACCTGGGAAGAGGCGCTTGAATTGGCCGGTGGTGGTTTGCGCAACATCCGCGACACCCATGGCAAACAGGCCTTGGCCGGATTTGGCTCTGCCAAGGGCAGCAACGAAGAGGCCTACCTGTTCCAGAAATTGGTTCGCACCGGCTTTGGCACCAACAACGTGGACCATTGCACCCGCTTGTGTCACGCTTCTTCGGTGGCGGCTTTGCTCGAAGGCATCGGTTCCGGGGCGGTTTCCAATCCGGTCATGGACGTGACCAAGGCCGAGGTGGTTCTGATCATCGGCGCCAACCCCACCGTGAACCATCCGGTGGCTGCGACCTGGATCAAGAACGCCGTCCAGCAGGGCACCAAGCTCATTGTGCTCGACCCGCGTCGCACCGAGTTATCCCGCCATGCCCACCGATTCCTGCAATTCAAGCCGGACACCGATGTGCCCCTGCTCAATGCCATGATGAATGTCATCGTGACCGAAGGTTTGGTCGATCAGGGCTTCATCGACAGCCGCACCATCGGTTACGACGAACTGCGTCGCAATGTTGAAAAATACACCCCTGAGGCCATGGCGCCGATTTGCGGCATCGACGCCGACACCATCCGCTATGTGGCTCGCTTGTTTGCCACCTCCAAGGGATCCATGATCCTGTGGGGCATGGGCGTCTCGCAACACGTGCACGGTACCGACAATGCACGTTGCCTCATCTCGCTCTCGCTCATGACCGGGCAAATCGGTCGTCCCGGCACCGGATTGCATCCGCTGCGGGGGCAAAACAACGTCCAGGGGGCCTCGGACGCCGGCCTGATTCCCATGATGTTCCCCGATTACCAGCACGTGACCCGTCCCGAGGTTCGCGCCAGTTTCGAGCGAGCCTGGAATTTGGCCCCGGGATCCCTGGATGACAAGCCCGGTTTGACCGTGGTCGAGGTCATGAAGGCGATCGATCAGGGTGTCATTCGGGGGATGTATGTCATGGGCGAGAACCCTGCCATGTCCGACCCCGACGCCAACCATGCACGCCATGCGCTGGCATCGCTCGATCTGCTGGTCGTGCAAGACATTTTCCTGACCGAAACGGCTTATTTGGCCGATGTGATTTTGCCCGCCAGTGCGTTCCCCGAAAAAGACGGCACCTTCACCAACACCGACCGTCTGGTGCAGATGGGTCGCAAGGCCGTCGAGCCGCCGGGTGATGCACGCCAGGACTTGTGGATCATCCAGGAGATCGCCCAGCGTTTGGGTCTGGACTGGAATTACAGCCATGTCTCCGAAGTGTTTGATGAAATGCGTCACACCATGCCCAGCATCGGCGGGATCACCTGGGATCGCTTGCAACACGAGCATGCGGTCACATATCCCTGTCGGGCCGAGGGCGACCCCGGCGAGCCGGTGGTGTTCGTCGACGATTTCCCGCGCGAGGATGGCAAAGCCCGCTTTGTGCCCGCCGACATCATCCCCGCCGACGAAAAGCCCGATGCCGACTACCCCATGGTGTTGATCACCGGTCGCCAACTGGAACACTGGCACACCGGCAGCATGACCCGGCGCGCCAGCGTGCTCGATGCCATCGAGCCAGATCCGGTGGCGCTGGTTCATCCGCTGGACCTCGAAGCCATGGGGGTTCGACCGGGGCAGCCGATCACCTTGCAGTCGCGTCGGGGTGAAGTGTCGCTTTACGCCCGGGCCGATGACGGATCGCCGCGCGGGGCCATCTTCGTGCCGTTTTGCTACTACGAAGCGGCGATCAACCGCCTGACCAATCCGGCGCTGGATCCGTTTGGCAAGATCCCCGAATTCAAGTACTGCGCGATTCGCATCACGCCAGGCGGAGAAGTCACGCCAGCCGGCAGTTATGGCGGCGGTCAGGCACTGGACAAAATCCAGGCAACGCTGAGCCACGCTTGAGTCTCCCGGGTGCCTGACGGCGCCCGGCAAGACCCTATGATCGGGACCCATGCACTTTGAAGGTTTCATGGTCCTGGGCGCTGTGGGCGCATTTGCCGGCTTCATGGCCGGTTTGCTCGGCATCGGGGGCGGCCTGCTCATGGTGCCCTTCATTTCTTACTATCTGACTCAGCAAGGCGTCGTGCCGCAGTTGGGTGTGAAGATGGCGATTGCCACGGCCATGGCCACCATACTGATCACCTCCATCTCCAGCGTTCGCGCGCACCACCGTTTGGGCAAGGTTCGCTGGAATGTGGCGCTCAGTTTGGTGCCGGGTGTTTTCCTGGGTTCTGTCGTGGCCAGTGCATGGATTTTTTCGCGCATCCAGGGCACCACGTTGGCGGTGGTTTTTGCCGCATTCGTCAGCTTTCTGGCTGTGCAGATGTATTTTGATCGCAAGCCCCAACCCAGCCGGCAGTTGCCTGGCCCGTGGGGTCTCGGGCTGGTCGGATCGGCCATTGGCCTCGTCTCGGGCATGGTGGGGGCCGGCGGGGCGTTCATCACCGTGCCGTTTCTGACCTGGTGCAACATGCCCATCCATCAGGCGGTGGCAACCAGCGCAGCGCTGGGTTTCCCGATCGCACTCTTCAATGCGGTGGGCTATGTGTACAGCGGTTGGGGCGTACCCGGTTTGCCCGACCATGCTTGGGGCTATGTTTGGTTGCCCGCCTGGCTGGCCATGACCAGTTGCAGCATGCTGACCGCCCCTTGGGGGGCGCGTGCGGCACAAAAGTTGCCGGTGCAAAAACTCAAGCGGATTTTTGGCACCTTGCTGCTGGTGATCGCCGCCTACATGTTGCACAAAGGTCTGACCCACTGAGCCACGCCCGCCCGCCGGGGCCTTGGTGCATCGTCTAAAATGGGGTTTATCCTGAAACTGGAGTTGACGTGGCCCGACACAAGCAACACCCGTCAGACCCCGAAGGCGGTGGGCGGCGCGTGATCAAGAAATACCCGAATCGCCGCCTCTATGACACCGCCACTTCGTCGTACATCACCTTGAGCGATATCAAAACCATGGTCATGAGCCATGTCGATTTGGTGGTGCAAGATGCCAAGACCCAAGAGGACCTCACTCGCAGCATCTTGCTGCAAGTCATCCTGGAGGAGGAGACCGCCGGTGTCCCCTTGTTCTCCGAAGCCGCACTGGCCAATATGATCCGTTTTTACGGCCACGCCATGCAAAGCCACATGGGTCAGATGATCGAGAACAACATGCAGCATGTCATGGATCTGCAGCGCAAGATGGCCGAGCAATCGATGACCATGACGCCCGAGGCCTGGCTCAAGATGGCTCAAGACGCCAATCCTTTTTTGCAGGGTTTCAATGCCTATACCGAACAAATGCTGGGTGCCATGGGCATGAAGCGCCCTCCCAACGGAGGTTCAGCATGAATGAGAACACTGCCATCCCCAAAGTCGGCTTTGTCAGTCTGGGTTGCCCCAAGGCCCTGACCGACTCCGAACTCATTCTGACCCAACTCAGCGCCGAGGGTTATCAGACCAGCAAGACCTTTGAGGGGGCTGATCTGGTCATCATCAACACGTGCGGTTTCATTGACGATGCCGTCAAAGAGAGTCTGGACACCATCGGCGAAGCCCTGGCCGAAAATGGCAAAGTGATTGTCACCGGTTGTCTGGGGGCCAAGTCCGATGCCAGTGGCGACAACCTGGTGCGCCAGATTCATCCCAGGGTGCTGGCGGTCACCGGCCCTCATGCCACGCAAGAGGTGATGGATGCGGTGCATCAGCACCTGCCCAAACCGCATGACCCTTTCACCGACTTGGTGCCCCAGCCGGTCATAGGACCTGCCGGCATCAAGCTCACCCCCAAGCATTACGCCTACCTCAAGATCAGCGAAGGCTGCAACCATCGTTGCACTTTTTGCATCATTCCTTCCATGCGCGGCGACCTGGTCAGCCGGCCCATTGGCGATGTGCTCAAAGAGGCACAAGCCTTGTTTGAATCGGGCGTGAAAGAGTTGCTGGTGATCAGTCAGGACACATCGGCTTACGGGGTGGACACCCAATACCGAACCGGTTTTTTTGACGGTCGTCCCATCAAGGCTCGCACACTCGAGCTGGCACGGGCATTGGGTGAGTTGGCGGCCAAGCACGGGGCTTGGGTGCGTTTGCACTATGTCTATCCGTACCCGTCGGTGGATGAGTTGATCCCGCTCATGGCCGATGGCTTGATCCTGCCTTATCTGGATGTGCCGTTCCAGCACAGCCACCCCGATGTCCTCAAGCGCATGAAGCGACCCGCCAGTGGCGAGAAAAACCTCGAGCGCATCCAGCGTTGGCGTGAATTGTGCCCCGATCTGGTCATTCGCAGCACCTTCATCGCCGGTTTTCCCGGCGAAACCGAAGCGGAATTCGGGCATCTGCTCGATTTCATGCGCGAGGCTCGCATCGATCGTGCCGGCTGTTTCGCCTATAGCCCGGTTCAGGGGGCGGTGGCCAACCAATTGCCCGGCATGCTGCCCGAGGCCGAGCGCGAGCGCCGCCGCGCCGAATTCATGGCCGTGGCCGAGCAGCTGTCGATGGACCAATTGCAAGCGCGTGTCGGTCAGACTTTGCAGGTGCTGGTCGATGCGGCCAAAGGCGCCGGTCGCCAGGGTGGGGTGGGGCGCAGTTACGCCGATGCCCCCGAAATCGACGGTGTGGTGCATCTGTTGCCACCCGAAAAGATCAGCAAACGCATCGCCGTGGGCGAATTCACCAGAGCCAAAGTGGTCGGTACGCAGGGGCACGACTTGGTGGCCGTGCCGGTTTGAATGTCGATCACACAAAGAAAAACGGGCCGGTCAATCAAAACCGGCCCGTTCTTGTAAGATTGGTGCCCAGGAAGGGACTCGAACCCCCACGATGTTACTCGCTAGTACCTGAAACTAGTGCGTCTACCAATTCCGCCACCTGGGCATTTCAGGAAAGAAAGGC
>JACCEB010169461.1_pt1 | contig 43653 bp, 38 predicted proteins | sample 7454761 | NCBI WGS metagenome assembly JACCEB01 (sample SAMN15323454, study PRJNA562643) | freshwater metagenome | isolation source: river surface water | place: USA:Blue River Watershed | collected 2017-08-18
GACCAACTTTCGTTCCTGCTTGACATGTCTGTCTTACAGTTAAGCAAGTATTTACCCTTGCGCTCCACAGCCGATATTACCGACTTGAACCTACCTTTGTACACCTCCGTTACTCTTTAGGAGGAGACCGCCCCAGTCAAACTAGCAACCATGCACTTTCTCGTAAAAACGATTAGCCTTTAAAATAAAGAAAGGGTGGTCTTTCACCGGCGCCATAGTTTGAACAAATACAAACATTTTCAGCTCCCACCTAATCTACACATTCTTTTTTTAGCAGCAATACAGAGATCTAGTCAAGGTGCACAGGGTCTTTCCGTCTAGCTACAAAAAGTCCGCATCTGCACGGACACTTCAATTTCACTAAGGACATACTGGAGACAGTGAGGAAGTCGTTACACCACTCATGCGCGTCGGAACTTACCCGACAAGGAATTTCGCTACCTTAGGACTGTCAGAGTTACAGCCGCCGTTTACTAGAGCTTAGAGTCAACGCTTTCACGCATTCTTTTCACTTTCTAGCACCGGGCAGGTGTCAGACCCTATACATCATCTTACGATTTTGCAGAGTCTTGTGTTTTTACTAAACAGTCGCCCCCCCCTATTTGGTGTCACCTCTAAAAGAAAATTAAAGTTTTTCTTTTCCGGTACTCCTTCTCCCGAAGTTACAGAGTCTTTTTGCCGAGTTCCTTCAGTATGCTTCTCTTAAGCGCCTTAATTCGTTAAATCTGTTCACCTGTGTCGGTTTTAGTACGGTTTTTTGCTAATCATGTATTTCTCGAAAACAAGAAACTCCTATTAAGCTCTCACACCCAAAAATAGAATTTCTTAGCTTCAACGATTAGTTCTTAATGCAAAAGCATCAGAACAACAAAAATTATCTTATCGAGACGAGCTTTCGCTCTTCTTCCCTTAAAGACCGATTCACTCAGAGCGGATTATCCTTTCTCTGAAAACCTAGAACTTTCGGCGATAATGTTTTTATACATTATTTATCGTTACTCATGCTAGCATTGTCGCCTCTGGTACTCCATATTTTTTCACAAAAATACTTTTAATATTTCCAGAGCGTTCCACTACCATCCAATTCTATGAATTCGCAGCTTCGGTGTAAACTTTTGAGTCCCTATATATTTTCGGAGTAAAAGTGCTTGGCGATTGAGCTGTTACGCACTCTCTCAAGGATGGCTGCCTCCAAGCCTACCTCTTCGCTGTAATTGCACAAATATCTCCTTTAGCACTTAAAATTGTCTTAAGGACCTTAGCTAACGATCTGGGCTGTTTCCCTCTCGATCCTGGACCTTCGCGCCCGGGATCTGTCTCCTTCGTTTCATGCTGTTGTATTCGGAGTTTCCTTGAAGTCGGTAGGGCTGTTGGCCCCCCTCATCCATTGAGTGCTCTACCCCAACAGAAGACTACGAAAGGCTCTACTTCAATAGATTTCGTGGAAAACCAGCTATTACCAAGTTTGATTAGCCTTTCACCCCTACTCACAAGTCATCACCGTATTTTGCCACATACGTGTGTTCGGTCCTCCACGGCTTGTTACAGCAAGCTTCAACCTGCTCATGAGTAGATCACTTGGTTTCGAGTCTCTTTCTTCTTACTAAACGCTCTTTTCAAACTCGTTTTCACTACGCCTCCGTTTATTAACTTAAGCTCGCAAGAAAAAAGAAGTTGCTAGCCCATTATGCAAAAGGTACAAGGTAACTTTCATAATAAAGCTCCCATTGTTTGTCAGCATAAGATTTCAGTATCTTTTTCACTCTCCTTCCTATTCTATTTCACCTTTCCCTCACGGTACTAGTTCACTATCGAAACATAAGTCTGGTTTAAGGTTCGAGGGTGGTCCCCCGGTCTTCGAACAAAATTAACGTGTTTCGTTCTACTCTTCCATTCTTTTCCTCTTTGGATACAGGGCTTTCACCTTCTAAGACAACCCTTCCCAGAGTTTTCTCCTAAAGAAAAAAAATTACCTTGCCCCGCTTTCGCTCACCACTACTCACAGGATCTCCGTTGATTTATTCCTTTGCAAGTTACTGAGATGTTTCACTTCACTTGCTTTATTACTTCTTTTAGAAGTCTCCAATTCTTGGAAGGTTTTCCTAATGGAAACATCCGGTCATTAATTAATTTTCCGGATACTTTCGTATGTTTAACGTCCGATCTTATGTTCTAGGCATCCGCCTTATGCTTTCGTTATACAAATTTTTTTCTCTCCAGGTTGGATTTGAACCAACGACCTAATGATTAACAGTCATTTGCTCTACCAACTGAGCTACTAGAGATTGCGTGTTTAGTTTTCTTAATAAAAATGATAATACGGGTAATGGGACTCGAACCCATATTAACTGCTTGGAAGGCAGACCATTTAGCCATTAATGGATACCCGTAAGCGTAAAAATATTAAAAAATTATGCTTTTTTGTTTTGATTTTTACGCGAAGATTTTAATTGAACCTCAGCTTTTGTTTGGGCTTTTGCTAATGCTCGCGCTTGTGCCTTTAATTGGGCGTCTGCTTTTGCTTGAGCTTTTGCCGCGGCCTTCGCTTTAGCTTTGGCTATCGCTAATGCTTTTGCTTTAGCTCGTTCTTTTTGTCTACGTAGTTTCTCTTTACGTCGTTTTTCTCTACGTTGTTTTAAATAAACTAGTTTTTTTCAACGGTAAGGAGTTACTTTTAAAGCTAACTTATGGTAATCATCGCGTTTTACTAAAACGTTACTTTTACCTGTTTGTAAAAGAGTAAGCTCTTTTTCTATAGCAGAAAATAGATCTTTTGATTTTTGTTCTTTAATAGCTTTTGCGAAACTACCTACACCTTTGCGACGAGATCATTCTCTTTCCGCAAAATGTACTTTGTAGATAGTGTATTTTCTGCGTTTTTTAGCTTTTAATTTAATAAAGGGTGTTGAGGAAAGCATCCCGTTAGCTAATAAACTATACATATTTCGTTTTTTCGAACGTGCACGTGCCTCAAGTCTATCACGGAAATAATTTTCTAGAGTTTCACGTTTACCTCGTTTTATGAAGTGGTTTTGAACTTGTTGAAAAAATAAATAGGTTTCGTTAGAATGTGTCATTAATGATTTTGTAATAGTATACTTTTGCTTGTAGTTTGAAAATCTATTTCTATACCTACAGAAAGAGTTTGAATTAATCTAAACATTTTATCAAGCTCTTCAAGATTACTTTTATTAGAATTGTTTTGTGTTATTATAACTGAGATTAGTCTTTTATGTGTAACACGTTCAAACTGCTCTCGTGCTTTTTTATCAACGTGTGGTGACTTTAAAAGTGTAAAGCGTTCGTATCTGCTAGGTAAGAACGCCTGTTCTAACTTTACGTTAAACATTTTACCAGCATGTTCAGAAAGACGTGTCATAAACATATTGATATAATAGGGGTGGAAAGATTTAACTTTCAATACTATTTCTTGTTGATTAGCTGTTAACATTTAAAAGATTTTAAATTCCTTTAGTTTCTGCTCAAGGATTTTCTAATGTAAAAATACGATATTCTTGAGTTAGACTTACCTTTTCGTAAACAATACGTTTTACTGAATCTGAATAACGAGTTTCGATAAAACCGGTCACTGGGAAATCTTTTCTTAAAGGATGTCCTTTAAAACCGTAATCGGTAAGAATACGTCGAAGATCTGGGTGGTTACGGAAAAATAATCCAAACATATCTCAGGCTTCACGTTCATATCAGTTTGCAGCCGGATAAATATTTGTTATTGAATCAAAGTAAGCACCTTCGCGTGTAAAAGAGCTTACAAAGTAACGAACATTAAATTTAATAGAGAGTAATAAATAAAAAACTTCAAAACGGAATTTTCGTTCCGGATAATCGACCATTGAGAGGTCGATAAGTTGTGATGCTCGTGTCAAAGTATGATATTTCATAAAAAAAATAAAATTTCAAACATCTTTGGGAGCAACTTTGTAGTAAGTTTTTCCTAAAATTTTATATGTAATAATATTGGGAAAGAAAGTAGAAAGCATTTTTGTTTATTAAAACTACTATGGTATAAATAAAATATAGAAATTTAGAAAAAGTCTAAGACTTGGGAGGATAGGAGGATGGGAGGATGGGAGGAGTTTAAGATTTGGGAAGGCCTAAAACTTAGGGGAGAACTAAGGCTTAGGGGGAGTTTAAGATTTAAGAAGGCCTAAAACTTAGAGGGGAACTAAGGCTTAGGGAGATGCAGATTTAAGATAAAAATAAAAATGTTAAGCTAGGAGAGGCAAAAGAAAGCAAAGAAAAAAAGGAGGTATGGAAATTATAAATATAAGTATAAATTTGAAATAGATAATCTTCTCTTGAATAAGAATCTTGATTCAACCGCAGGTTCCCCTACGATTACCTTGTTACGACTTCATCACGGTTATAAATCCGTCTGTCATGCCTCCACAAAATCGGAGCCTTTAGGTTCTTTTTTAGAGAAAAAAGAGGCCCTAAAGCTCATCCTACTTCATTTCGCACACTTCGAGCCGATTTTACTCCCCTGACGTGACGGGCGGTGTGTACAAGGCCCCAAAACATTCACCGTAACGTGCTGATTTACGATTACTAACGATTCCGACTTTATGTAGGCGAATTGCAGCCTACAATTCGAACTGCGATTACTTTTTTGAGATTTGCTCCGAATTAAATCATTGCTACTCTTTGTCATAATCATTGTAACACATGCGTAGCCCAGTTTATAAAGGCCATGACGACTTGACCTCATCCCCTCTTCCTCAAGCGCTCGAGGCTATATAAATAAAAGCTTTTTTTATGTTTATTTTAAGGCAACTCTGCCGACGTCCCGCTCCCCCTGTTTACTACCACATAAACAAGAAGAGAACGCCGACCTAGCGCCCATAGCCCCAAGCTCAAGAATTCCTGTAAAGTGCGAAACTACCGTTTTTGCAATTACAAGTAAGGGTTCTGCCCGTTACGCGCTTTCGCGACACGCCTCACGACACGGGCTGACGACAGCCATGCAACACCTGGTAGTAACTGGTAAGGTTTTACGCGGATTATCAGATTAAACCACATGTTCCACCGTTTTTAAAAGACCCCCGTCAATTCCTTTGAGTTTCAACCTTGCGGTCGTACTCCTCAGGCGGAAAGTTCAACGCGTTAGCTTTAATATGCAGAGTTATCTGACGTTTCACTTTCATCAGTCAAGGCGTAGACTACTGGGGTTTCTAATCCCGATCGCTCCCTACGCTTTAGTCCTTTGGCGTCAGTTTATTATAGTTAGTTGTCTTCACCCTTGGACCTCTCTCTTCTTTCTATGAATTTTAACCCTCTTGAAGAGATACTACTAACCCCGAATAAACTCTAGAAGAACCGTCTTAGTAAACATTCCAGAATTACGTTCTGAATTTTAGTTACTAACTGACAAAAAACAGCCTAAAGACGCTTTACGCCTAATTCGTGTGAATAACGCACGCCCCTCTCGTATTACCGCGGCTGCTGGCACGAGATTAGCCGGGGCTACTTTTCCAAGAAATGGCATTATCTTTCTTGACAACAGAGCTTTACGACCTGGTTCTTTTTACAGCCGTTTATCGCCCTAGCAAAATTGCTGGATCAGGGTTTCCCCCATTGTCCAATATTCCCCACTGCTGCCTTAATTAAGTTTGGACCTTGTCTCAGTTCCAATGTGGCCGATCGTCCTCTCAGACCGGCTAGGCATTATCGGCTTGGTAAGCTTTTACCTTACCAACAACCTAAAACCCCGTAGAGAAACCCTTAAGCGAGCTTAATGCCCTTTATTACAGTTATCATTTCGATATACTCATTATCCAGAATTCAAACTTTTGTTTTTTTTCTAGACTTAAGGACATTCTTTCTACGTATTACGCACCCGTGAGCCACTTACGTTTTTAAAACGTCGTTCGACTTGCATGTGTAAAGCATTTCACAAGCATTCATTCTGAGCCAGGATCAAACCCACTTTGTCTAAAAAATAGGAAAATCCTTATTATACCTAATAAGTTTGTTTCCCTCATTTGGTTAAACATCTAAAAAAACAGAGAAGAATCTAATCTGAAACAAAAACCTAATAGCAAAATACAAATGCTATCGTTGTTTATATTATTATTTAATTTTGATAATTTTTCTTATTTTAATTTTCTTTTATACAAAAAAAAGAAAAAATAGTTTTCTTTAAATTAATTTCATATCTAAGAAAAATCTTAGAAAGTGAAAAGAATTAAGAAAGCTACCATAAGTGCAAAGAGGGCAATAGCTTCTGTTAAAGCGAATCCAAGAATTGCTAAACGGAAGAGTTCATCTTTCTCGTTAGGATTACGTGATACTGCTACTACGAGTCCTGAGAAAATGTTTCCAATCCCGATCCCTGCTCCTGCTAAAGCGATAGTTGCTAATCCAGCTCCAATTGCTTGTGCTGCTTTTACCATTCGTGCTTTATATAGAAAATAGGTGGTTAAAAGATCTCTTCTCTTTTAGAAATACGTTTAAAATTGTCCGAAGGTGGGATCGAACCACCGACTCAAAGATTTTCAGTCTTTTGCTCTACCAACTGAGCTACCCGAACACTACCTCATAGTGCGGGTAATATAAAAGTTGACACCTAACAATACAACATACTTTTGGTAAAAATATTATTGTTAATAGCTATTTTATACTAGACTACTATTTTTGCTAGTATTTGTAACAAACACTAACTGTAAGGTTACTTAAATATTATCTTGGATTTGAATAGAACCTACAGCTTTATAAAAAATAGATATCAATGCTAAAGCAACAGCAGAATCTGCTCCTGCTAAAGTAAGGGTATATATAGAAGCAATTGCTCCTTTTATATCGTCAAGGTAAAGAGATATGATTAAAAATGCTAAGTTAAACCCATAAAACATCATTTCTACAGAAATTAATGATATTAATAAGTTTTTTTTATTAGAAATAATTCCTAACAAACCAATCATACCTAAAGCGATAAAAATTTCAATATATTCTTGATAAGAAACTAATTGTGACATAAATAATAAGAGTAATATATTTTAATAATAACAAAAAATGGCTTTTACGCCATTCCTGTCTTTTTAGTTCCGTACTTTGAACGTCCTTTTTTACGCCCTTTTAAACCCTCAAAATCATATACACCTCGTGTTAATTTATATTTGATACCTGGTAGGTCTTTCCTACGCCCCCCTTGTACCATAACTACAGAATGTTCTTGTAAGCTATGTTTACCTTCCCCTGGAATATAACCGTAAATACGTTTTCTGTTTGATAAACGAAGAAGTGCTAGTTTACGTATCGCAGAGTTAGGTTTTTTAGGTGTGCGAGTTACTAATTTTACACAAACTGCTTTTTTTTGTGGACATCTCTGAAGCGCTGGGCGTCTTTGAGAACGGAGTTTGGCTTTACGTGGTTTTCTTACAAGTTGACTATAGGTAACCATTTACTCCTTGTCTTTCTTTTTTATAGGTAAGGTCATTGCTTTATGAATGGATTGTTTTCATTTGGCACTTGATAATAGATCTACGTCTAATTGCAAGGCGCTTTTGAAAAATAATCAATTTTTAATATACAATGAACCATCTTTTTGTTGAACATACGTACGATATTTTTTTGGTTGAATTGAGATTTTCATTAAAATTAAAATATTAATTCTAAAGCTAAATGTTAAATGTAACCATGTCAACATAAAAAAACAAAAAACCCTCAAGAAGCTAAGCATTGTGCTGTAGGATCGCTAGCAATAGAAATAGCACGACCGAAAAAAGATGTATCATATGATTGTTTATCGAAGGCGTCAAATATACTATCATCAGTACGCATTAAATCCGGAGTAATTAAAAGATCTTCTTTTAAAGCTTCTCTAAGATTTTTCATACGGTTCCCTTCGGGGTTTAAATCAAGATCGTCTCTAAGTTCTATTCTAGCTAATGCTTTCTTATCTTCTGGGAGATTTAAGTTAATTTTTGTTTCAATTGTTTCGGAAAGCTCTTTGATAGCGTTATAATGCTGTTCGTTCCCTACAACAACGTCAACAGGTTCATGTAAGATTTGTGAAAACCCAATTAAACTTATCGTAAATAATGTTCATACCAAGATAAATTTTTTAATCATTTCTCAAGTGATACGTACGCGACGTCTTCTCATTTGAATTTTTTTTAATTATGCCAGAAAGGAGTTGAACCTTTAACTTCTAGATCCGTAGTCTAACGCTCTATCCAATTGAGCTACCAGCATCCCCATCCGCATACACCAAAATCAAAATAAATTTTAAATTGGAAAAAAAGCAATGTTATATATAGTGTATGTAAGTACAAAGGGTTTATACTTATTTTTTCAGAATATAGCGAATACCATAAATAGCAACCGTAGCGCCTACCGTAACAACCCCTCAGAAAGTCCAATTGAAGCCTTCTTTCTTGGTATTCGCTATTTGCTCAGTATTAGGGGTTTCCACTTGCCTTGCGACAGGTTTGGGGTCATTTTGAACGTGATATTGTCCTGTACTGCTGCTTGAAGACAAATCCTCAGGTGTATAAAAGCTAAATAACGTCTTTATGAAACGTCAAATCTCCTGTCAAAATTCACAGAAACCTTTATAAAACGATGTCTCGTTAAAATGATATAGAAACATAATACTTTCTTTAGTAATGATTACAAATGCTACGAAGATAACAGCCAAAAATCCACTAAAAAAAATTTCCTTTAAATGACCGTCACCTAAAATTTTAGTAAAAGAACTGTCTAGCCCATTTATTAAATTTTTTAAGGATTTTTCTAAGGAAAAGCTAGTAAGATCTCTTAATATTTCAGCATTCACTTCTTTCATGCGCTCATTTGACATATTATACTCCTTAGAAACCTTCTTTCCATCAGATACCCAATCGGATTTCAATTTCTTAAGATTTTTTTGATTATTTTTATATACGAGGTAATTCGGGGACCCTCGTTGGTGAAAAGATAAAAAATTTTTATTAGTTTCAATTAAATTTTTAGTTTGTTCCAATTCATTTTGTATAGACTGATATTCCGTTTTTAGACCTTTATTTAAAATAGATAATACTCGGGCCTTTTCTGTTAAAGATTCGTTTTCTAAATTTGTATTATTAAGTAAAGAATCTTTTAAAGTGGAATTAATTTGCTTATAAGAAGTAATTGTAGGCAAAACCTGTTGTTTTTGACCAAAATTAAAAATTCAGAATCCCATTAACACTAGATCTGAAAACGATGTTTTTGTGCATTTGAAAGAAGTTTCAAACGAAAACATCTCGGTTAAAAAAAAATTGTAGATGGTAAAGCAGGATATTGCAGTTACAGTTGCAATACCAAAGATACCAACAAAGGTGCTTGAAATTAAGCTACTATTTACTAAGGATCTACTATTCGTAATAAATTTAAATAAAAGTAAAAAATGAAGCATTGTTTAATTTGTTTAATTTGTTTAATGTGTTTAATGTGTTGACTAGATAAAAATAATTTGTTATTAACTTGTTCTCTCCCCCAAGCTAATCACTAAGCGTAAAAAAAATAATTCGTGCCTCCACACTCCCCTAACAAGTTCCCGGTAATACGTAAATAAAAATAAATTGTAATTAATCTGCTCTTAACAAATTTAATTACGCGTAAAGCATAAGTAAAAATAAATTGTAATTAATCTGCTCCCAATAAATTAATTACACGTAAAGCATAAATAGAAATAGATTGTAATCAGTACGCCCGCTCCATCTTAATTTTTAGAGTTATATAAGAGATCCTCCTGTTCTTACCTACCCTCACAGTTCATTAAAAATATTGCCATAAACCGATAATAGATGAGATCAATAATTAGTTCCTTAACGTTTGCGTTTGCTTATAACGTTTTTCATTTTAAAAATTTTATTATTTATTAGTCTTCCCCTTACTACACCTTTCAAAGTGTTTTTAATGAGTATTCCATTCGCCCTTTTTTTAACCTACATTTAAATCGTTAGAATTCGGAATGGGTTCTTGTCAGGAATATACTTTTATTACAAAGTATACCTACTAGAATAAGGCTTCAATTGTTGTTAGCTGTTTAATTAAAGAATTACCTCTTGCTACGCAATGTTTTATACACACACGTGCAGTTATTTGGACTATTAGTCTTTAGGGGATTTTAATCAATACAAAATTCCTATTAGTACAACGGAATGTCGTTTTTCCGTTTTTCATTTCAAATTTTTGAGCGCTACCCCACGCTTGAAAGAAAAATTGTTTTATTTAGATTTCCTATTAGTACAACGGAATGTCATTTTTCCGTTTTTCATTTCAAAATTTTGAGCACTACCCCACGCTTAAAAAAATTAACCCTTAAGCTCTTTAAAACGTTTCAGTATTTTAAAAAAAACTAACGTAAACAAAATAATTTCAGAAAATAAAAAGATAGTAATACACAAAATGAAATCTCTTAGGAAACTTTCTCCTCCAAAAAAAGACATAGAAAAAACAAATAATAATAAGATTATTAAGAATCTAAAAAGTAACTGAGGGCGTAACCCCATAGCTCCGTTTCTTTGCATGTTACCATTTAAAAAAATACCAAGAATAGAAATAAAAATAATTAAAAACAAATTTAGATAAAGATCAAAGAATTCTTCTTTATAATAAGTATACCAGCGTATTAAGTCTGGTTGAAAATCAAAAGTTTTATCTTGATAAAAAATTTCTCAATGCGTTGTTATAAGATCTGTAAAAAATATTCAGGAACCTATTAATGTTAGATGAAGTAAAACTAAGCGTAAGAAAAGATAAGCCTTATGCTCAAAAAATCTTAACATACTAGAACAATAGAAATGCGCTAAAAAAAATAATATTAAGATGATAGTAATAAATAAAACTACTTTTCCTGTATCAAAAAGTATATATAAAAAATCTTGCGGATCTTTTAATATTGTATTCTTCTGCATTTTTTCTAAAAGCAAAAAAATAAAGTTTCTTCCGTAAAAAAAATGTAATGCAAAAACAATTATCAAATTTTCAAATAAATAAAATACTGAAAAATAAATTGCTTTATTGCGTAAATGTAGATATTTTTGTTCTGTTTTTGGTTTATGAACAAAAAATAATAACTGGATAATATATGCTATGCAAAAAATTAATAAGAGAATTATCATTCATTTTATTTGGGTAATGACGGACTCGAACCATCGACTGTTTCGGTGTAAACGAAACGCTCTACCAACTGAGCTAATCACCCTTAAAGAAGGTTGGATTTGAACCAACGTAGAAAATATTTCAATAGATTTACAGTCTATCGCTTTTGACCGCTCAGCCACTTCTTTACCCGACAAAACGCAAGGCCCGCCTGTCAGAACTTCAAATTTTTTACCTTTGAAATTATTTGTACCTTAAAAATCGTACAATTGTAGTAATACACCTTGTATTAAAGCCTTAGAACCTATTAGATAATGATAAATTAACGTAAGAATGTCCTTATAATAATATAAGAAACAACACCTACGCCACCTACAATTGCGACACCAGTAGATCACCAAGACCTTGTATTAACTTCAGTTTCGATGATTTTTTCTAATGTTGTTTCTTTGGGTTCGTTCGGCGATACTTTTTGTTCTACCCTAGTATCCAGGGGTGTTTGGCACGAATCATTTTTGTGAAATCATTCTTCTGAAATTAAACCTAAAAGATTAACTATATACTCCTTAATTCCTTTTCACATTTCTTTTAAAAGAATCCATATCCCGTTAAAGAATCCACCAAATTGAGTGTACGGGAGTATCTTTAGACTCTCATAAAATACTACAGTAATTGCTAGGCAAATAAGTCCTATTAATAAACCTCATACCGCGTCTCGCATTTTCCCTTCCCCTAAAATAATCTTTAAAAAATTATCAAACCTATCTATATTATCAACCAGTATCTGAAAAAAAGATTTGGGGTCTTTTGGGTCTCCTGGACCTCCTGAGTTCCCTGAGTTCCCTGAGTTCCCTGAGTTCCCTGTCCCTTCTAAATCTAAAGATCTTGGAGATATTAAAAATGAAGATTCTGAGGATCCTGAAGGTCTTCGAGATATGGCCGATATTTCAGATAACGATCTATTAAGTTTAATATTAGTACTGTCGGGTTTTATAACAATAAGATTATCCTTTGTTAAAGGGACGTTTTCCTTTAGTTGATTTATTTTTAAATTAGGAACAATAGGTTTTTTCATTTAATTATTAGAAATTCCTTCACCTCAAGTATACACCGCTAAGAATAAGAAAATTCAAACAACATCAACAAAATGTCAATATCATGCGGCTGCTTCAAATCCAATATGGTTAGTTACAGTAAAATGATGTTCTACTAAACGATAAAGTGCTACAGCTAAGAATAGAGTTCCTACAATAACGTGAAACCCGTGAAGCCCTGTTAACATGTAAAATGTTGATCCATAAATACCGTCAGAGAGATCAAATGGGGCATTTACATACTCATAAGCTTGAAAACATGTAAAAATTGTTGCTAAAGCAATAGTCATAATTAATCCTGCTATTGCTTCTAAACGATACCCCCCGATTAAAGCAGAATGCGCTCATGTTAAAGAAGCACCTGATGTTAAGAGAAGTGTTGTATTTAATAATGGAATTAATCAAGGATTAATTACTTCAATACCTTTAGGTGGTCATACTGCTCCAATTTGAGGTACTGGGTTTAATGAACTGTGGAAAAATGCTCAGAAAAATGCAAAAAAAAGCATAACTTCTGAAACAATAAAGAGCACCATTCCGAAACGGAGTCCGTGTTGAACTACGGTTGTGTGTTGCCCCTCGAAAGTACCTTCACGTACGATATCTCGTCATCAAAGAGATGCCCCGAGTGTGGTTGCAATTAAACCATAGATAAAAATACTGAACCCTTTTTCAAAATAGTGCATGTACAAAGTGAGCCCAAATAACATTTGGAAAGCAGCGAAAGCTACTTGATAAGGTCAAGGGCTAGGATCTACGATATGAAACGGATGAACTGCTGTTTTTTTAATCAACATTTAATAATTTAATAAAAGTTGTTGTAAAAATAATATTATATTTATTATATTGTTATTTTTAGGATCTTTCGTCCCTTAATGCGCTTAAAAATAAAGCTTCCCCCAACGCTGTTGGTAATTTTCACCCTCTCATATTAAGCCCTAAGATTCCAATTGGCATGTAAGCATGATTCACCCCACAAAGTTCGCTACATTGCCCATAGTAATACCCTGCTCTTTCGATAAAAAGTGATGTTTGATTTAAACGTCCTGGACAAGCGTCAAGTTTTACTCCTAAGCTAGGTACTGCTCAACTATGTAAAACATCCGCTGCTGTTACGAGTACTCTTACATTTTCTTTAATTGGTAATGGTAAGTGATTATCTACTGTTAAAAGACGATGATGGTGTTTTTTTTTTCAATTTAAATCTTCGTCTGCTAACATGTAGCTATCAAAACTAGTTCCTTCTACTTGGATTTCGTTATCTCCTAATACAGTTTCTAAGAATTCATTTCCACCCATGATTTCATATGATCAATATCATTGATGACCTACAACTTTAAAAGTAAATGTTGGTTCTACGATCTCATCCACTGAATAAAGAAGTGAGAATGATGGAATCGCTAAGTTAACTAAAATTAAAGCTGGAATGATTGTTCAAATAATTTCTAATGATGGGTTGTGCACAAAACTAGCATACTCAGGAAGTGTTGTTTTTTTGTTATCGGTTCTAAAAGTTTGTACAATGCTATAGAGCATGTAAAGAACAAAAAATACAATAAAAACTAAGAAGATAACAAGATCATCGTGGAAACTAATAATACCTTCCATAATTGGTGAATATGGATCTTGGAACCCGTATTGCCAATTTTGCGCAACCGCGACGTGTAATTTACTGGTTGTTAATTTAAATTCACTTAAAGCGTTAATGAGGGGTGTCATTGTGTAAAGCTTGTTACCCAGCTTTACCTTTATAATTCTATTTAAAAATAATATGGTAAGACTAACTTATACCTATTTGAACTATAAAGGAAAAATCGTTTAAATTCAGAATCAAGAGATACAAATTAACATAATTGTTAATTTGTAGGTAACCCCCTTTTCTGTGTAATTAAATAAATCCTAGTTTTGAATACGAATTAACGTACTTAATCTCATGTAATTAGAGGACTAATAACACTCGATAAAATCTAATAAGAATATAATATTTGTTTTTAAAAGCCTTTTCTTACAACATAAACAAGAATTGTGCCCCCTATAGCTAATCCCGCTAACGCCCAACCTAATCAGCTCGATTTCTTACTTTTTTTTATTCCGTCCTCTTTAGAAGTTTCATTATCTAAATTTATATACTCATCTTCAATTAAATCAACACCTGTAAGAGGTTTAATATCTTTTTCGCTAAAAGTAGTAGTAGTGCTAGTGGTAACAGTACTAGTACTGCTAGTGGTATCAGATGAATTTGGTAAAGGATCCGGTGCGCTTGATTTTGAGTATCCTAAATAAGTTTTATAGTTGTTAATGTGTTGTTGTACCGAAAGATGAAATCTTTGACTAGTTCCTGGATAAAAATAATCCGCTATAGAAAAACCTACTTTATAAACAAAGATGATTAAAATAAGCGCTAAAACAAATTTCCCTAAGCCTCATGGGTCTGAAGAAGACGGTGCCGCGTCACCTGCTGCTGAAGGGGTTGAGGAAGAAGAATGAGAAGAATGAGAAGAATGAGAAGAATGAGAAGAATGAGAAGAATGAGAGGAATTAGAGGAATTAGAGGAATTAGAGGAATTAGAGGAATTAGAGGCGGTGGAGTAATTCGAAGGAGTTGAAGGTATAGAGTTTTCGCCACTACTTACTGAAACTTTTTTTAGCACATTTGCCTCATATAACTCTGAATCGCTCATTACGGCTAAACGTTTTGAACGGTCATAATACTCTCCTTTAAAATAAGACCCCATTGCATAAATCTCATCTCTTTCTAAACGTTTCTCGACATAGTCCCTTCTAGCTAGCTCTCTAACAACTTGAACATCTTGAGGCAATATAGGTACATCTATTTTTGAAGCTAATTCAAGGAAATAATCTTTTTCTACTTGTCTAGTAAACATAAGATTTTCACAACGACTAGCTGCAGTATGAAGCCATTCAATTCTTTCTTGTGATCGTTTCCGAAGAGTATCGTCACTAGTCATCATTGATGTTAATTTAAGACCTAAAGCTTCGCTAAGATAAGCTTCTTTAGAAATTTTTAATATTTGATAATCATTATCCCTAAAAGCACTTCATTCTAAATACCTGCGTTTTTCACTGTAAGGATTGTTGGATGGGGCAGTACGTTCTACCACGAATGACTGTTGGATAGTTTGTCCTGCCCTCTCCATTTTAATTTTTAGAGCTATAATAAGCTTGGAGTTTACCAAGAGAACCTTTGAAAGAATAATGGATTTCTCTAGATAACGGGTGATGTAAGAAAATTGATTGCATAGTTTTAAAATCAAAATGTATATAGCTTGGAGTATATCAGTGTACTCCTTTTAAACGTGGAACTGAAACTCTACGTCTTGCTTTTCTACGTTTTCTGATCATAAAATAGTACAATGGTGTTTTTCTCGCACTTTTCTTTTCTATTTTACGTGTCATTCTATTAAAAAAGATTCATTGTTTTCAACGATGATATCTTACTCTTTTTTTAATTAGATTCTCTGTGTACTCGTTTAATTCTTCATCTGCTGATCTTAATTCTCGTTTTATGCTACGAACATATTTTTCGCGAAGTGATTTTAATCCTTCACTTATGTGTTTAAGCCTTTTTGAATTGCTTTTTTCTAAGGCCTTTTCACCAAGAGATATTTTATGCTGTATTTCCATAAATTTTAGTTTACCGAAGAAAGAAAGAGTTTGTCGATATGTTTTAACTAGATTTGTTATTCTTCTAAAGAAAATGCTTTCACTCCCGCGTCAACGACGTTTTAATTTACCTTTAATTGTTTGAGTAATGCGTGGTTTTATAAACATTAGTCTTGTACGAGATTTGGTTTGTTTGTTTAGTTTAAGAGCACGTTTATTATAAGATTTTGGGTCTTTTTGTTTCTTTGCGCTTAAATTTTTCAATTGCAAAACTCTTACTTTATTTCGACGTAACACGGAATTTTGTAGCTGAAGTTTAGATAAAAATTTTCTCTTATTTAAACTTTTTCATTCTCTTTTTTTTTCAATTAACTTTGCTTTCAATGTTTTAATTTTTAATCTTGATTTCATTTTTTTCCTTGAAAGACTTTTCTTGTTAAACACAATCGCAGAACTTGTGATCTCAGAGTCCTTTACCAAACTATAAAATTCCTCTACCACATTATTTACTTCGGGAGAATATTCTGTTGAAGATTTATCTTTAAGATCTTTATTGCCTTTGAGATCCTCTAGCGCTGTTTCGTAATGATTCCCTCATTCCTCGAGTCAGTTTTTATATTCGGAAATTGCAATTCGTTTAGTTGAACGTAATTCTCGTCTAAGTCGTACTAATTTTCTTAATAAACGTCTTTCTTTTAACATAGAATATTTACGTCTGATAGAAATTCAACGTAATTTTTTTTTTAATCTAGAAAAAGAACGTTCTTGCAAGAGACCATATCCATGTCATCTGTAAAAAAGGCGTTGTTCTAAAACCCGTGCAAAAATTGATCAATATTCTGGTTGAACAGTTAAAACATATCCTGGTCGTACTAAAGCATTCGGAGATTTCTCCAACCCATAGTTCAATAAGATTCCTTGATGTCTAACATACTGGTTAGCTGCATAAATAGTGGGTAAAAGTCTTGTTCTAAAAAGAAACATATCTGCTCGTCTTTCTAACGCACTATAAAAGGAGTCGTTTCTTCGGGTGATTCCTGATAAATGCGCTTTGAAAAAATTACGGAATGCTTCTTCTTTACATACACCGTAGAAATTACGTAATTGTTGCTTGTTATAAAACGCAGTTTTATACTTGCGTTTCACACTTTTACGTCGACGCATATATGGTCTAATATATCGTCGAGCAATTGTTCATTTCATAGTATTTAATGAAATAACATATCGTTTAAAAAGACCACGTCGTACTAATTTTCTTCCTCGGATATTAAAAAATCGACGAAGGCGTGAATCTTTATACGATCATATTTTATTTTTAGATAAAAAAGCTATTTTATATCTTGGTTTATAGATATTTCCTTCCATTTTATATATTTAATTAATTTTTATTTGTTTTATTATTTCCCTTCACGTTTACCTTTTTTTAAACGTAAAACTTCACCATAATAGTGGACCCCTTTTCCTTTATAAGCATCTGGTTCACGGAATCTTCGAATTTCTACTGCAACTTGTTGTACGCGATCAAGTTCAGTTCCTTGAATAAGTAAAAGCACTCCTTTATTTTTTGATGGGGTAATAATAATATCGCTTGGGATTTTATATTTAACTTCATGACTATACCCCAATTTTAATGTGAGTTCGTTGTCAGTTACTGTTGCTCTATAACCAACCCCCATTAATTTTAGTTTTTGTTTATAACCTTTGGTTACTCCTATAAAAAGTTGTTGTAGTCAAGAAAAATAAGCATTTTCTAAACATGAATTTGTAGTAGATCATAAATGAAGCATACCATCTTCAGTATGGAGCTCCATATCCGTTTTATTTTTTATTAAAGTACCTTTAGGACCGTTAATAGTAATACTATTACCCGATCAACTTAATTTTAACTCTGGATCTAATTTACATGATATCATTGGATTTATAAATTTTGCGTTTTTATGGAGTAATAAGTCTTCTTAATAAACACCAAGAAGTAGTTCACCACCAATATTTAAAAATCTCGCATCTCTATCTACAACGTAACCTTTTGGTGTAGATAGAATAAGTATCCCTTTGCTTGCTTTAGGTTGTCATAAAGTTTTTGTATTAACAAAAATTTTACGCCCTGGCTTAGAGATAGCAAAAATATTTTCAATTATCGGCTCTCCTCGTAAACTATATTTTAATAGGACTCTAATCACGTTTCGTCCTTCTGTGGTCTCTCATTGCTCATTAAATCCTCGAATGTACCCTTCACGGTAAAGAAGACGTAAAATCTTTATGTAGTGTTTCGGGAAATAAGGGTGCATTATAACCTCAGGTAAGCGTGCTCTTTGTGCATTTTTAATACGAACAATTAAGTCTCCTAAGAAATCGCGCATTAGTTATTTTGTTGGTTTTTAATTTGTGGATTTTGGATTTTGTACTATTGTACTATTGTAGTTGTATAAAAGATAAAACTTCTATCAGCTCGATTTTTTAACTCCTGTTAACTTTCCTTTTCAGGCATATTTTCGGAACATTAAACGTGATAACCCAAATTTCGTATAAATACCTCGAGTTCGATTTGTCATAATACAACGATTATGGATTCGAGTTATAGAGGCATCTCTTGGAAAAAGAGTATATGTAGAGTATGCTGACATACGCAATTTACCATTTAAAAAAATGTTCTTAACTACTGCCTTTAAGAAAACACGTCCTTCTTCATATGAACAAAATAAAACTCGTCGTTTTTTATCTTTTCATGATAAGTATTTCATTTTAGTTTTTAAATTTCATTTTTGGAGATGATCGGACTCGAACCGATGACCCAATGCTTGCAAAGCATTTGTTCTACCATCTGAACTACACCCCCGTTAACTTATAGTCTTTTTATATATTTCAAAGACCAGAGGCAGAATCGAACTGCCATCAAAAGATTTGCAATCTTCTACATTAGCCACTTATGTTATCCGGTCTAGTAATGAAAAAGATATGGGCCTGAGTAGACTTGAACTACTGACCTTACGCTTATCAAGCGTATACTCTAACCAACTGAGTTACAAGCCCTTTTTACTTAAAAAATTAAGTAAATTAGATAATAGATTTATTAATTATGCTTCCCTTCCGTTGAAAAATTAAAGAATTGCTGATAACGCTTGCATTTGGATTTCTAATAATGGTTTTTCTACCAAGAAAAGATAAAATAACAAGATAATGAACAATACTGAAATCATTCAAAGTCGTTCCTCTGAACGGTATTTATTACTTTCAAAATCATTACTACTGTCAAAGAAAATAATTTTAACTACCCTTAAGTAATAGAAAAAACTTGCTACAGTAAAGAATAAGAGTAAAAAATTGGTATAAAAACGAGAACTTTCTAAAACAGCTGCTAAAATATCTAATTTAACAAAAAATCCTCCTAATGGTGGAATTCCACTCATTGAGAAAATAATTAGTGAGAAAATTAAAGCTAGTAATGAATTTGAATTTTTTAATACAGAAAAATGTACTAATTCATTTTTTTCTTCACCTAAATCTAATAAAATAAATCACATAATAAATGAGGTAATGATATAAACAGGTAAGTAATGGAATGTTGCTGAAAGACCTTCTCTTGTCGATAAGCTTAACCCCAATAACATAAACCCTACATGCCCCATTGAGCTATATACAAAGAAACGTTTAATTCCTTTTTCCGCAAATGCTCCTATCATTCCAAAAAGAACACTTAATACGCTTACAAAAATAAAAAATGGTAATAAAATATAGAAATACGCGTGGAATAATGTAAATAAGAATTTTGTTAAAGCAAAAAAAATCATTCCTTTTGAAAAAATAGAAAGGAAAGTTACAGATGCTAGTGGTGCTTTACCGTAGATACTTGGAGCTCAAAAGTGGAACGGTGCTGCGGTTAATTTAAAAAGAAAGTTGAAGAAAATAAGAAAAATCGCTGCCAAAGTCGCATATGCATAAGGTGTTGCACTTGCAAAAACAGCATCAAATTCTGGGAACACATCCTCAATTAATAAAAGGTCTTCTAACATTTCATCAGATCACGCTAAATTAAAATCTCTGCTATGTCTAATAGAATAAGAAATAATGTTTCCAAGGTCATCTTCATACACAGTAATAATAGAACGATACCTTGGAAGGTTATCAAAGAAATCATTAAATTCCGGATCTACTTCCCCTTCAAAAACTGTAGGTTGTATTGTAGTATTTGTTAATAAAAGATCAAGATCCGCAAAACCTAAAGTTCCTCAACTTTTATATAAAAGAGCTGCTCCTAATACAAGAAGTCCACTTGGTAAACTACCTAAAATGAAATACTGTACCCCAGCTTCCGCACTAAAACGGTTTCTACGGTCAAAAGCTGTTAAAGCATATGTTGCTAAAGTAACAATTTCAATTGATAATACAAATTCAATTACGTTTGAGACTGAAAATAAAAATAATCCCCCTAAATGAATAAAAAAGATTAAAAGAGTAAATTCAATTTCATAGCTATTTGCTACAAAAAATCTATCTGCTATACCATAAAGAAAGATTGAAACAATAAAAAGAGCGTAGATAAAAAATACTTTTGAAAAAAGGTTATCTTCTTGGAAAAGCATATAGAAATTAATTGATGGTCAATCTTTCGCTATTATATCTACTAAACTATCTGCTAGTGTCGCAAAAGGTAATGCTGGTTTTCATCAATTTGCAGGGTAAGTATTTGTTAAACTAGACTCATATAAGTAAAGTGTTGGGGTTTTAAATGAAACTTGGAACGAAGTTAATCAAAAGATAAGTAATAAATAACCAAACCCTAACTTATTTGTAAAACGTGTAAATTCTCCTGTTCTAGGAAAAAATAATGATAGTCCTAATAAAAACAATGCTACAAAGGCAATTTGATAAAAACCTACTCATTCTATCAAATGAGCAAAAATTTTATTGGAAGAAGTAAGTCCAAATTGTTCTGTATTATTTAAAACATTTGCTGGTGTTGAGAATCTTGACATTCCTATATCGTCAAAATCCATAGTAATAGAAAAGGCAGATACGTTAACTTTAAGCACACTACGTATTACTGTGTTTTCAATAAATCCTCCGAGTGGTAAGAAAAGTAAGAAATATAAGAAATAAACTACTGTTACAAACACCCCCATTTCAATATATGGTGTTTCTACGATTTCTTGACCAATTCATCCTAAACTTACAGAATCTGCAAAGAAAAATCAAAACATTCAAATATTTAATGGTTTGAAGAAATTACTTCGGAAAGCAGAAGTATCTACTACTGGTAAAAGTGCTAAAATTACAATTGCTGTTACCATAAGCACTACTCCCCCTAATTTATCTGGAATACTACGTAAAATTGCATAGAAAGGTAAAAAGTATCATTCTGGTACGATATGTGCTGGTGTTACTAATGGATTTGCTTCAATATAGTTATCAGGATGTCCTAAGTAGTTTGGTGCATATACTACAAAGAATGAAAAAATTCATACGAAGATAAAGAATCCAAATAAATCTTTAACGTAAAAATATGGGTAAAAAGGAACTCTATCGTAAATAGAGTTTATCCCTAATGGGTTATTTGATCCCGGTTGGTGTAAAAGAATTAAGTGTAATAAAGCTAAACCTGCAATAATAAAAGGAACGAAATAATGTAAGCTAAAAAAACGGTTAAGTGTTGGGTTATCTACGGAAAATCCTCCTCAAAGTAATTGAACAATTGAATCTCCAATATAAGGTACCGCTGAGAAAAGATTAGTAATCACAGTAGCTCCTCAGAAGCTCATTTGTCCTCAAGGTAATACGTATCCCATAAATGCTGTTGCCATCATAGCTAAGAAAATTACAATTCCTGAATATCAGAGATTTGCTCTTGGTTGGTAGTATGATCCATAATAAAGTCCTCGGAACATATGAAGGTATACTATTAAGAGGAACATAGATGCTCCGTTTGCATGAATATATCGTAAATAAACTCCTCCTTTTACGTCACGCATAATATGTTCAACGCTAGCAAACGCAATGTGAATTTCTGCAGCATAATGCATTGCTAAGAGAACTCCTGTTACGATTTGAGTTACTAAAGCAACTCCTGCTAAAGATCCAAACCCTCACATATAAGTTAAATTAATAGGTGTAGGATAAGTATCAATATGATTTGACACAGTAGAAACTAATGGATTTTTTAATAATTTTGCGTATAATGACATTTTGTACAGGTGGTAGCCTGCCCGTGACCTGGTCGGTCACGGTAATATTAAAATCTTTTGTATGCTAATTAGAAAATAATAAAATTAGGTTAAGGTTGGTACCTATAGCTAGACATAAATTAATGTGCGTGTTGTTTGTTTTTTTTCTTGCTCTTATTTTCTTTGGTTTCCAGTTTTCATATCCTCTTTAGTACAACGGAATGTCGTTTTTGCGTTTTTCATTTCGAAATTTTTGAGCACTACCCCACGCTGGAAGAGGTCTAGACCCCCTCTTATTTTATATATTTTATAGATTTGACAAGTTTTTAAAGGTTTTTAGAGGATATTTTTAAAAAGACCTTTTATATTTTCTTTAATTTTTTAATAGAAGTGCTTTTAGGGCTTTTAGTTTTATTATCGTGAGTTTCGGATGATATAATAAATTACAGCAGTTAAAACTCCGCCAGCAGTAGCCCACAATTTTCAATTAGACCTATTTTTTTCATTATCAGGAACTTTATCAGAATCCGATTTTAATTCTACTTTCGCAGGATCGTTTTGTGAAGGTCTTGGCGTATTATCTATTTCAGGTAATTTCACGTGAGGTTTTTCTTTAGGTACAGATTCAATCTCAATGATTCCTAATCAACTTCTTAAGTAATTCGCTAATTCTTTTAGTCAAGCAAAAAACCCTTTCAAACCTCCATTTTGAATAAAATTTACTACAGCAGCTGCAGATTCCACACAAACTCAAGATATTGTTAGAATAATAATTGCTATTAATGTACTTGCTACAGCATCTCGCAATCTTCCAGATCCAAACACCTTTTCTAAAACAATATCCGAATGTTTTATTATCTCTACTAACTTTTCTCACAATGAAACTCCCCCTGCTAACGCTGATCCAACTTCAGTTATCCTAGAATTTACAAAACTAGAACATTCTGAAAGATCTTGTATCCTTGTTGAAGCATCAGCAATCTGTTGCTTTAAAGAAGCTTTTTGTTCTAAAAGCGCCCAGTATTGACTCATACGCTGTTCAAATGGTTTTCCAAGATCAGCTCAAAGTGTAAGTAGTTCGAATCTAACAGCATCCAATTGCAAGCTCAAGTTATCACGATTTACAACAGTATTTGTTTTTAGAGATAAAAGACTAGTACGTGTCATATTTAAAACTCTTAAGATGTCTTGAAGATTTTCTTGTTCTAGGCCAATATTATTAACTAGTCGATGAAAAATATTATCTTCATTAGGTGTTCTGAAATAACTTGTTATTTGTTGTTCAATATCGTTTTGAGTAACTATTCCAGGTAAAACAATAATACTTATATTGGTTTTTTTTTTTAACGCTACTTTCTCCATTTACCTTTTAGTTTATAAAATTTGAATTCTTATTTAAAAACAAAGATGCTTCTACCATAGTTAAAGAGTTGGCAGATAAAAGATCAGTCGCGTAAAAATTTTCAATAGTACGTGGAAAGAGATTATATTTTACTTTAACATCAGATTCCATATAATATAGATGGAAAAAGCTTCTGAAGAAGTGAACTGTTTCTAAATTTTTATGTAACTGGATTTCATCTGTAAAACGTCAAAAACGGCTTAAAGTAGACAATCATTTTTCTGGTTCAACTTGAAGACGCATTACGCTAGCAAAGAAAACATCTAATGATGTTGTTCCAACAGGAGCTGTTACCGCTTTATAACCTTTACGAATACGACCATCAATTGCTATAAAATATCCATTTTTTTCATAAGGTGTTTTAAGTGGAACTACCCTTTCGGCAATAAAATTAGATGCTTTATGTGTTGCAAACGAAATAAGTTTTGTTTTATTTGATAATCATTTTTTATTACTTAAAGTGTAAGGTTGAACTCCGAAAAGAATGTTTAGTTCTTTATTTTTAATTTCTTCAGAATTTCAATTTGAACGCACACCTGGCGCTATCCCTAAAGTGTTCATAAGAAGCCCTGTTGTATTAGAATTTAATACACCTAAGCGTTCTCCCTCTTTAGTTCTAACAAATAGTTTTTGCCCTAAAATTCTACAGATGTTTTGAAGTGCAGACCCATTTATGCTTTTTAAAGATTCTGCTCCTAAAAAAATAGAACTACCTTTTGTTTTAATTAAAGATCTTGTTGCTTGAATTTTATTTTCAAGTAAAGATAGTAATGTTTTTGAAGTATTACCTAAATGTTGATCTTGTAAGTTTAAAGCATTGTAAAGACCAATACTATAAAAAGTAAGGTCTCTAGAAAGTTGATGTTTACGCAAAATAGTATTAAGAATAGATGCCTCATAGCGAACGTTTGTACCAATTAATAAAAGGGTTGTTAAAGATTTTAATTCATTAACGTTGCTATTAAGAGTATAATAATTAGGCATATCAAAATTAATGCTTGATTTTACGTTTCCTAATTGAATATTTGAAGAACCGTAGAACTTCAAAGCTTCGTTTAAAGCATACACTCCTTCTAAATCTACAAGAGACTCTACAACAGCTCCTAAATTAAGACTAGTATTAACTTTATTTTTATTTGAATAATTAAAAGCATTTAATGAAAGAGTTTCTGTTAATTCAATAAGAATATCGTTAAGTCCAATTTTTTTATTTCCTTGATTAATATCATTTGATAAAACATTTACTAATCGTTGTTTACGTAAACTATCAAAAGCGTAGCGGGTTTTATCTGAAATTCAATTTTCTTCATACAAACCATTTGAACGTGGAAGAATACGTACGATTTCTTCTCTTGTAGTAGCAGGAATAGTTGATTTACCTATTTTAATTTCCTGTTTACTTCCTTGTCTGGTTTGTACTACAATATCTGCACAAACAGAATCAAAAAAATCAATTGTTTCAACTTTTTGAAGCTCTCAACTTCTTGCTTTATAAGCATATGGTTTTGATGTTAAAGCCCCAACAGGACAGATATCTGCTAAATTTCCGGATAACTCTGTCTTGATAAATTCTTGAATATAGGTACCAATTTCAGTTTCTTCTCCTCGACCGAAAGCTCCCATAATTTCTTGTCCGGCAATCTCGGTAGAAAAACGTACACAACGTGTACAATGAATACAACGTGTCATTATAGTTTTGATAATAGGTCCTACCTCTTTATCTTCTACTGAGCGTTTAAATTCATAAAAACGTCCTCGGTCAGATGCGTACTCTAAAGTTTCATCTTGCAAATCACATTCACCACCTTGATCACAAATAGGACAATCTAAAGGATGATTAATAAGTAAAAATTCTAATACAGCTTCTCTAGCTTTTCGTACTAAAGGAGTATCTGTATAAATCACCATTCCTTTAGATACTGGCATAGCACAAGATACTACTGGTTTAGGTGATTTTTCAACTTCTACTAAACATATTCTACAGTTTCCTGATACTGAGAGTTTTTCATGGTAACAAAATCTTGGTAAATGAATACCAACTTCTTCACAAGCCTGCAATATAGAGGCATTCGCACGCACTTCATAAGCTTTATTATTAATTTGAATTCCTAATTTTGTTGACATTTTTATTTTTAAATATATAAATATATATTATTGAGGATTTAATGCTCCTTTTACTACTTCATATATAAATCCAATTGTTAATACGATCAAAAATAACATAGCTACGCTATAACCATAAGCTCCTGTAAGTGTAATGCTTGCTGCTCAAGGAAAAAGGAAGGCCACTTCAAGGTCAAAAATAATAAATAAAATAGCTACAATATAGAAACGTACATCGAATTTATTACGAGCATCTTCAAAAGGTTCAAAACCACATTCGTAAGCTGAGGTTTTTTCTAAATCTGGAGCTTGGATCGCAATAAAATAAGAAAGTCCCAAAACAACACCTGAGATAAGGAGCCCAAGTGTTACGGAAATAAAAATTGCTGAGTAAATAGAATAATCTAAAAGTGCAAAATGTAACATTTTATTTAATTGATTTTGGAGTGAAAGGAATCGAACCTTTGCGTAATGGTATCAAAAACCATGGCCTTACCACTTGGCTACACTCCAGACAAAATTATGTTATTACATATAATAGGCGGGAGATGGGATTTGAACCCATAACTTACGGAACCACAACCCGTCACTCTACCAGTTGAGTTACAACCGCCAAATCTCTAATTATACAAGAACGATTCTCTTAAGATTTAAAATAGTTACTTTTTAATTCTAGAAGAAAGTCCTTGTACAACTCTTCTAGGGGTTTTACCATTTGATTGAGTACGCTGTCCTCGGACAGGTAGATGTAATCTATGTCTAAAACCCCTGATACTTCCGTTGGTCATATATCTACGGATGTTACCTTTTATTTCTTCTCTTAGATTGTCTTCTAAGCGATATTCTTCTTTAACTTTTTTCGCTAATAAAAATTGTTGATTGGGCATAAGATCTCTTACCTTTAATTCTGGGGAAAGTCCTATTTCATTACAAATACGTATAGCTGCTGGTCTTCCTATCCCAAAAAGTTTTGGTAAAGCATAACTTACTTTTTTATCTTTATCTAAAGTTACTCCGAAAATTAATAACATTTTATTTTGATTTAATTTAAATAATGTTGTTTTGATATAACTATACCTTCAACTAAAGAAGTTTTATATAAAGGTATTTTCAACTCTTCGGTTATAATTGAAGGACTGAAGAATTCACCTTCATTTAAACGAGTCATAAAAGTTTCTATTCTTTCTTTTCTATAAAGCCCTTCATTTAAAATTACAAAACGTAAATTAAAGGAGTTTTGACTCATTATAAATCTAATTTTATTTTGTAATGTTAAGTTATCTAGTTGTGAAGATGAATAAGGTTCAATTTTAATAACATTACCTTTAAGAAGGTTTTTTAAGTTAAAAATCTCGTTATCTTTAACTAAAAGATCTACCATTTTCTTTGATAGAAAAGTTAATTTTAATTCTTGTTCTTCAAAAACATCTTTTAAAAGGGCTCGGTCTGATGGTTGGATCAAATCGGCCATTAAAAAACATGCAAACTTATTGGGTTTATTAATTAGGCTATTGAAATTTAATGCCTTTTCTCTAATTCTAAAACTTCGTATTTCTCGATTTTCAAATTTATATGTTCTCATTCATAATATTAGTTGACTATAATTTTTGAACTTGTTAATAAAAATATTTGCTCTAAAGGATCGTAAGAGTTAAAAGAAAATTGTAAGTCACCTTTACGTACTTCAGTATTAATACCTAAACCTAGCTCTATTGGATAGAACATAACTAACTCAGTAAGAGCAAGACCTTTATATTCAAGACCCTTTCTTCGTGAGATTGGTTTTGCTGTTTTAGAATAGGAAACTCCTTTAAAGTTCTCCATGCGTGGAAAAGCTAAAGCAAAATTATCTAGAAACTCTGAGAGATTGCGTCGTCTTAAAGTTACTTTACATCCTACAAGGGCACCTTTACGAAGTTTTCATGCTAGCACATTTTTTGATGATAATGTAGCTACGCATTTTTGATTCGTAAGTAATTCTAAAGCTAGGAAGAATGCTAAAGCTTTTTTTTTATTAAATTCTACTTCTTTTAAAGAAAAGTTTAATGTTCCTTTAAAAAATTTAACTTGATTATAAAGATGTAAATAAGGAAATACAGTTGTACTTAAGAGGTCTCGTTGGTAAACCTTATCTTCCTCAAAACGAATTAGGTTAGCATAGCGTTTTAATTGATCTTCTTTTTTTACTGTCATTTATATTTTATAATAAGCGTTTTCCGCAAGCTACTAGAATTCTTAGGAATTTTTTACGTCTGAGTTTTCTAGATACTCATCCGAAAACACGTGTTCCTATTACACGTTTTTTTTTATTTAGAACTAAAACAACGTTATTTTGTGCTCGGCTTGAAGTCCCATCAAGATACCTTGTTTCTTTACGCGAACGTGTAATCACTGCGAGGTGAACTTGACCTACACGTACTTTTCGTATTAAACGTAGTTGTTTTACTGAAACTAAAATGAAGTCACCTGGAAAAGAGAATTGTCTGTTAAAACCTCCAAAAGTTTTAATACATTCGACATAACGTGCTCCACAATTATCCATAGTTTTTAATCAAGATTGTACTTGAATCATTTATATTAATTATTTATAGTATTAATGTTGTTAAATTGATAATACGCGTGAAACCACTTGAGCAGGAAAAGGTAATTTTCGTAATGAAAATATTAAAGCATCTTTTGAAACTAAACTTTCACGTGTTTTGCTTTTTACCTCAAATAATATTCTTCCTGGTTTCACATAACATACCCAGTGATCTACATTACCTTTACCTCTTCCCATTCGTACTTCTTTTGGTTTTGCTGTACGTGCATAATCAGGAAAGGCACGAATTCATACTTTTCCTTTACGCTTTAAACGTCCAGTAATGGTACGTCGAACAGCTTCTATTTGTTTTACTGTTAAAAAACCGTGTTGTAATGCTTGGATTCCAAAGTCACCGAAACGTAATCGGTTACTTTTATTTTCATAAGTTTTTCGTAATATTTTACGGTTTGGTTTTCTAAAATAACGTGGTCTTGGATTAATCATTTATATTCTTTGAAGTTTATCTAATAGATACTCTTTTTTTTAATTGACGTGCTTTTATAAGTTTTGAGTAATTAATATAATTGAACATATGGTTTTGAAATAAAATTCCAAAAGAATTTTTATAACGTACTCAAATTCTAACACCAACAGCCCCTTTTCTATTAATAGCTTGCGCACTCCCCTGTTCAATACGTTCAGATATTGTTTGTAAAGGAAAAGATCCTCTATTACCTAAAATAAATTTAGTACGACGTCAGCGATTTACTCGTCCTTTAAATTTAATACGAACTCCTTTAATTTCTTTTCGTTCTGCACCCAAAGTTCTAATTACTTTAATCAAAAAGCGAATAAAAGAAGTTTCTTTACGGTTACGTGGTAGTTTTGCTAGCTGGAAAGCAACAAATTTTGCTATAAAACTTGGTTTTTTAAAAAGCATTGAAATTCATGCTATTCTTACAAGGTCTTTAATATAAATCCCTATGTACTTGTATTTATTAATGAAATCTCGATCAAGTACAGAGAGGAAATTATTTGGGTTATTCTTAGGGCTTGCTAAACGTTCTACTTTGAATGCGAATTTAGTAAAAGAAAGAGCATTAATAAAAAAGATGTCTACAGGGGCTCCAAGTCATGAAGAAAGTAGTAGTTTTTTTTCTTTGAAAGGTAAAACCCTTCCTGCTAAAACGACTTTGCTTTCTACTCAATTACGACGTAAGTTTAATTTTTTGCTTTTAGCTTTTAATAAACTTTTTCGTAAAAGGATTGGTTGAAACACTTTTTTAGGTTTTCTTACTGGCTTTAATGTTTTAAATCAGAAAGGTGCTTTCCCGCGCTTTCTAGTAAGTTTAGAATTTCTATTTCTTCTAAACAATCTATCTAAAATGCTCATACTGCCTGGTTTTAAACGTTTATTATAATAAAGTGATCTAGATAAGGTAGTAGTTAATTGCCCTTCTTTAAGATCTAATCCCATAGTTTTTTTACCTTTACTCTCGTTAAAAGCAGGAAGTTCCTTTTGTCTTAACAAGTTAGACTTCAAATTAGTTTTAATAATAGAGAGTTTAGATAAAGTATTAAAAATAAATTGCTCTAATCCTGGGTTTTTAATACTTAAACAGAGTTCTTTTATTTGTGTAATAATAACTTCTAATCAAAGTCTACGTTTAACACGAACTACTTCTTCTTTTGTAGATAATATAAAACTATGTTTCTTAATGCGAGACTTTTTCTCTGCTGATAAGTTTAAAAGTAATATTCTTAACTTGCTAAGGCTCTCGAATTCTTTTTCAGATGAATGTTCTTTATAATACACCATCTTGTCTTCGATACGTGAGATGAGATAACTTAGCTGAAAAGCTGTATGTTTTTTCGCAAAATGATAACGATTATTCTTGCTTAAAGGTAATACAGATTGCCCTAATAATTTAGTTATTGAAGCTTTAACCCCTCGTTTTCATACATAATTTTTTAAACTTACTACTCGAGATCTAACGAATAACGCAGATCTTTTGAAAGTAAACATATCAGACCCGCGTCGGCTTAAATAAGAACTAGTTCGTTGTTGTTTTAAGCCGATATTTCGTAAATTTTTGTTTAAAGTACTACCTTTATTTAAATTTCCTTTACCTCATTTAAAATAGTTCCCTAAAGTTAACGCTAATACATTATTTTTTGTATCTTTTAATATAGCAAAAGATTTTGTATTATTTTGTTCCAATAAGTTATTAAAGATACGAGAAACTAATAATGAATTAAAATTATTTAAATATGAATAATTTAAGGAACTTAAAGTATTTTTTAAAGAGATTCTGTGAAATTTAGCATAAAAAAGCACAGCTTTAAAATTTACTAAAAGAGTACTTTTTAATTCATCTGCTAATAAAGATTGTTTATCAGAATATACGTTATTTTCTAAACGAACTAGTAGCATATTCGTTTGAAATGTAGATCTTAAAAGTTCATTTAAAAAAAAATGGTTCTGACGTTCTTTTCTTAAATGAATTCCATAGAGCTCTTTTTCAATATTTAAAACAAAAGTGTTCGCTAGGGAAACCAAATTAGACTCGGTTACCAATAACCCTAAAGGAGCTACTTTTAGTGGAAATATATAAGATGTATTTTGTAAAGCAGCAGTTAAGCTAAGGTTTTTAGAGAAATCTTTAATTTCAGAAGCACTTGTTTTAGATATTTTAGATCTAGGTCTTGTTCAAGATTTTTTTGTTTTAATCTTGAGATTTAGGACTTTCTTTTTTGGTTTTAATGGTAAAAGTAATTTTCTAACTGATGGTACTTTAGTGGTTTTACTAGTTTTTTTAATTATTGAAACGAGTTTCATTTTATATTTTATATTTTATAAAATTTAAGTTATTTTTTCGGAATTTATTTCTTCTAAGTTTACAGAAAGGGGAACTAAGTAAGAATTTATATTTTTTTCGTAAGTTCGGTTTTTGTGCTTTAGATTTTTGGAATGTGCGTCTTACTTTAAAAGGATACACATTTGTAATTAAAGTATTTTTCAAAACCGCTCTAACTTCTTTACGTCGTTTAGTACGAAGTTTATAAAAAAATACAAATAAGAAAAGTTTATTTAAGGTATATTTAAAAAATTTTACATCAAATAAAAAAACTCTCTTACGTCTCGATATCTTAGTATAAGAATAGTAGTGAAATAATAGTTTAAAAAACTGTTCTACTTCTTTTTGATAAAAAAATAGTTTTTTTCATTCTGTTCCTAAAGCAAATCAGTTATTATTTCATTTACGTGTAAACCCTACACGGAACCCAATTGGATGTACTTTTTGTCCCATTAATTATTTCTTTTTTTGTTGTTGTTTCTTTTTATCTTTTTTTGCAATAGGTTTTTTTCGTGTCGGTGCAAATTCACCTACACGATGTCCTAACATATCAGAAGATACTGTTATGGTATAAAAACGAATTCCATTATAGACACTGATTTTATATCCTATCATTGGTTGAGTAAGCACTGTTGCTCGGTTAAAAGAAAAAAGAACATCACGTTCTTTTACTATATTTGAATCAACAGATTGTTTTAAAAGTTCGCTGCTAGTAAATAGAGGTTTTCAACTTGAACGTGACATTATTTACGTTTTTTTGTTTTTCTTGGTGTTAATATCATAGAATTTCTTTTCCTTGGATTTCGAGTAGGTTGTCCTTTTGTAGGTCAAGAATATGGCGTTACTGACGGACGCCCCCCTTTGGTTTTACCTTGTCCCCCTCCGTGAGGGTGATCTACAGGATTCATCGCCACCCCACGAACAGAAGGTCTTCTATTTAATCATCTTGAGCGTCCAGCTTTACCTAAAACGCGTTGGTTATGCTTTTCATTTGCTAAGATCCCATAAGTAGCTTTTGATTCATTTGGGATTAAACGTTGACTTCCTGAAGGAAGACGTACTTTAGCGTATTCTTTTGAATCGTGTTGTAACACTTGACAAAAGGTACCTGCTGCTCGTGCGAAAAGAGCACCTTTACCTGGAATGTTTTCAACAGCGTGTACAAGATCCCCAGCTTCAAAGTTACATAAAGCTGTACGATCACCTTGCCTTAAAAAAACATTCTTTTCTTCAGAAGAAAAACTACGCAGTTTATCAAAGATCTTAATACCTTTAGGTGCTAAAATATAAGATACTTTAGAACCAATATCTCCTGTTGGATGGTATAATTTAGCTAATAAAGCCGTTCTATTTGGATCATATTCAAAATTAGCTATGATTCCAGTTTTTTCAGGGCGGGTTCAATTTATAATTCTGTAAAATTGTTTATGCCCACCCCCTTGATGTTGGATAGTAATACGCCCATGGTTATTACGTCCAGCTTTTTTTTGTTTAGATACTAAGAATTTGTTATCTGGCTTGAATTTAGTTAATTTAAATGGTCCCATAGTTGTTATTAATTAAAAAAATAAGAAAAATGAATTAGTTTTAGGTGTTGATTAATTAATACGGCCGTATTTTGCATGTTCTAATAGATTTATTGAATCTACTAATAAGGTATCTAGGAATAAATAGGAGAAAATACCCATTAAAAATAATACAAAAATTAAAAGTAAGAATAAGTAACTTTCTTTTCGATCAAGATCTTTATAAGAAACTAAAAAGAGATTTTTTAAGTTACCAAAGAAGATTCTATTATATGTTCAAAGAGTATACACTGCTCCTAAAACCATACTAGTTGATGCAAAAAAAGTTGATCAGAAACTTTGTTGAAAAAGACCCATAAAAATTAAGAATTCCCCTACAAAGCTACTTGTTAAAGGAAAACTGATATTTGCCATAGAGAAAATTAAGAATACTATTGCAAATAAAGGATAAAAATAAGTTAATCCTCCAAAATATTTTAATGATCGTACACTGTAACGTTCGTAGATCGCCCCTACAGCAAAGAATAATGCTCCTGAAACAACCCCGTGACTAAGCATTTGAAATACTGCTCCTTGAATACCTTCAGAGGTTCCTGAAAGAATACCTAATAGAACAACATTCATATGACCTACAGAAGAGTATGCAATAATTTTTTTAAGATCAATTTGTCTTATTGCAGTTAAACAAGTATAAATAACCCCCATAACAGCAAAAGTTGATGCCAACGGTCCAAAAAATAATGTTCCTTGAGGAAATAATGGCAATGAAAATCTAATGATACCATAAGTCCCCAATTTTAAAAGAAGTACCGCTAATAATACAGACCCTAAAGTTGGAGCCTCTACGTGTGCTTCAGGTAATCAAATATGCAATGGGAAAAGTGGAATCTTTGCAGCAAAAGAAATAAAGAAAGTTAATCAAAGAAATTTTTGATCTTCTTCGCTAAATAAAATTCCTAATAAAATCTCATAATCTGTAGTTCCTGCTTTAGAAAGCAAATAAAGAATATTAAAGAACATAAAAATAGAACCTAATAAGGTGTATATAGAGATTAAATAACTTGCTCGAATACGGCGCTCTCGAGATCCTCATACTAATACTAAGAAATAAATTGGAATTAAAGTCATCTCAAAAAAAAGAAAGAAACCTAAAATATCCAAGAATAAAAATGATGCTAAAACTGCTCATTGTAAGAAAAGCAAGTGTAAGATTGCTTCTTTAAGCTTTTGTGTTTGAAGGTTTAGACTTAAGATACATAAATAAATAAAAATATTTGTTAAGAGGATAAAAAAGATTGAAAGACCATCAACCCCAAAACGAAGACTAAAAGGTAATGAAGGTATTAATTGGAAAGCATAAGTAAATTGAAATCCTCCTATTGTAGGATTAAATCTAAATCAAAGGTATAAGGATAATAAAAAAGATAAAGCTGTAGAGCTTAATGCAAATTTATAATGAAATCGTGTGCTGTAACCTGAGGTAAGAAAGATAAAAAAAATAGAGAAAAGTGGTACTCCAAGAATTAAGATTAGAATGTTATCGGTGAAGTATAAGGGAAAGCTTTCAGCTTTACCAATGTAAGTTAAAAAGGATATAAAGTTAATCATTTGTTTTTTTTATGTGTTTTTCGTTTGTTTTTTACTGGGGCCGCATTACTGATAAAACTTAGTATGTCTAGATATCTATTTTAATGCTGAAAGTGAATACACTTTTTTAAGAATATACCAAATACCGCCTAGCATTTTAAGTTAAAATATGATGCTCATATATTATAGGGGGCTGCACTTCGAATTTTTATCTTTACATTTATTTATTAAATAATTGTTAGATATAAAAATATCTCTTTTTGAAATATATTTTAATTTTAATGGACAGACAGGGTGGGATTCGAACCCACGGTACCTACGGCACGCCAGTTTTCAAGACTGGTACCTTAAACCACTCGGCCACCTGTCTAAATATTTAAAAAATATGGATTGTATACATCTTGAAGGAATCGAACCTTCGACCTATAGCTTAGAAGGCTACTGCTCTTCCAGCTGAGCTAAAGATGTTGACTCTTTATAAAAAATAATAAAAACAAACAATATTCAGGGGAGAGGGGACTTGAACCCTTAACCTACGGTTTTGAAGACCGGTGCTCTACCATTGAGCTACTCCCCTTGAGGAGGGAGGCGAGAATAACATCGCCCAAATATAAAAAAAAGAAACTTTTATATTTCAATAAAATTTATGTAATAGATTTATAAACTTTACTGCCTTCCAATAAATCCTTTAAAGTAAGAGGCACTTTAAAAGAAATGTAAAATAACGTAAAAAAAAAATCAAACTATAATCACTATAATATTATGGTAGAAATTTCGTATCATATAACGTAGAATTTTAAATACTAATTATTTTTTATTTCGGTTTAATTTTATCTAAAAATGTTTTTATTTTTTCTAATATAGTTTCAATTTTCGCTTTAATAGTAAGAATAGTTTTTAGGTAACTTTGTGCTTCGGGTGTGGTAAGATATTGCTCTAAACCAATTTTGTTAATGAACGACCTCAACTCTCATTCCAATCAAAAATCCCAATATCTTGTTGTTCTTGGACCAAAACATCAATCAATTATACAAAATGTTCCATAGGCGCTCATTCTTAAAATAAACCAACTTGAAAGTAAAAGTAAGATATAACATAATATTTTAACGAATATTTTATGTAATTTTATAAAAAAAGATAGCTTAGATAATTGTTTCTCAAAAAAGCCTATATATCCTAGTTGTAATTTGGGTTTTAATAAACGATTATAGAAAAAACCATAAATCAACAAAATTAGTACTCTTAGTAGCTTTGCATCATCCATATACTCGTTGTTTAAAGTCATAATAGATCATATTTCCGAAAATAAAGATTCTTTCATTAGTATGTTCTTCGTACGGATTTTAATGCTACCACTGGGCTTCGCATAGCCTGAAGATTAGCATCTTGTCCTTTTAAACTATGTAAGGCTTTACTATCCATGGTAAGAACAATAGAACCTACCATTGATACAAAAAGTAATAAGGAAGATAATAAAATACCTGTTTTTTCATAAAGAAACATACTAATACCTAAAGCTGCAATAAGATCGGTTTGAATTAATACTTTACTATAATCGACGTATAAGTTTGATTCTGTTAAAACAGAATTTTCGTTATTAAATAAGTTTGATAAACCTGTAAACGTATCAGATTGTTCTAAGATTAAAATTTGAATAAATAATGCTGGTAACACTAGATTTCGGTAATTAAAAAGGTCCGAAAATCGTTCGGTTAAGTTTACCATTTTCAATTCTAGCATCATAACAATGAAAAGAAAAAGAACTACAATTGCTCCCACATAGACTATTAAGAATAATAATGCAAAATAATCAAGCGCAAACATTAATAGGATTAAACTTCCCATTATAAATACTGCTATAAGCATAAGAATAGAATGAATTGGATTTTGAACAGCAATTGCTAAAGTACATGCCCCTAAAATTGTAGCTACGTAGTAAGAAAGAAGTGTATAAATGTTTCACATTTTTATATTTATAAGTGTTAACGAAGGTGGGAGTCGAACCCACGACTAGTGGATTATGATTCCACTGTTCTAACCACTGAACTACCTCGTTACGGAAAGAATGGGATTTGAACCCATGGTACTTTTAAGGTACGCCAGCTTAGCAAACCGGTGCCATCGACCACTCGGCCATCTTCCCTATAAAACCTAAAATCTAAACGCAATTAAAAAGCAAGGAAAAATAGTATTAATCCTAATACCACAAATAACGCTGGTTCAAAAATAGCTAAGAAAAAAGATCAGCTACTAAAGAAGAATAATAAGATAAATAAACATCCTACTAATAGAAAAAGGTAGTAGAACACAAATCCTAATGAAAATTGATTAATTCTATTAGTATAGTTGTAAATTTCAGTTCCTAACCCTTGTGGACCGAAAAATTCTAATAACCCTCTATCCATATTTTGATAAGTTTCTCTATAAGATACGTTTAATAAAGATTCTGATACTCAATCGTTATATACTTTATCGAAGAATCATTTTCTATTAAGAAAAGTATATAATGTAAGACCTAAACTTGTTGTTTTAAGTGAGTATAAGCTATTATATGAGAATAAGTATTGATAAATAGCTAAACCTACACCCGAAAAACTGAAAATTAATGGAATTGTTTTAATAGAAGCGTCTAATCATTCAGATTCTAATACGTAATTATTAGAAGGTAAAGTGAAAAGAGCATTCCCTCAAAAATCAGACCCTAACCCTATCATCATATCTCTACTAACATACCCGATAAAAATACTTCCAAATGAAAGTATTACTAAAGGTGTAGCCATAGCAAATGGTGCTTCATGTGCATGTTCATAGAAAAATTTATTACCACTCGCTGGTCGTAAGAAAGTCATCGCAATTAATCTTGTTGAATAATATGCTGTAAAGAAGGCCGCTAAAGTTCCTAATGTATGTACAAAACGTCCTTCAACAGTAAAACTTCCGTAAGCTACTTCTAATATTACATCTTTAGAGTAAAACCCTGTTAAAAATGGGAAACCCATTAATGCTAAAGATCCTATTACCATTGCTGAATATGTTAAAGGCAATATTTTTACCAAACCTCCCATTTTTCGCATATCTTGTTCGTCCCCCATAGCATGAATTACCGAACCTGCTCCAAGGAAAAGTAATGCTTTAAAAAATGCATGATTTGATAAATGAAATACGCTGACTGTATAGCTTGATAATCCTGCGGCGAAAACCATGTACCCTAACTGACTACAAGTAGAATAAGCAATAACACGTTTTAAATCATTTTGAAGTAATCCTGTAGTAGCAGCTAAAAAGGCTGTCATACCCCCAACTATTGTAATCAATACAGAAATATTATCCCCGTATTGTAAAATAGGTGAAGATCTACAAATTAAAAATACCCCGGCAGTAACCATGGTCGCAGCATGAATTAAGGCAGAAACTGGTGTTGGACCTTCCATCGCATCAGGTAATCATGTATGTAGTCCTAATTGTGCTGATTTACCTACAGCCCCAATAAAAAGAAAAAATCCAATAAAATCTAAAAGATTAAATGAGGTAGAAAAAAATAATATCTCAGTATTAGCAAATTCTGGCGCTAAAGAGAAAATTACCCCGTAATCTAAAGTTTTAAAATAATAATATAAAGTAAAGATAGCTATCGCAAGCCCGAAATCCCCTATTCTATTAACAATCATAGCTTTTAATGCAGCTTTGTTTGCTTGAATACGTCCAAATCAAAAATTAATTAAAAGATATGAACAGAGACCTACACCTTCTCAACCTACGAACATTTGAATATAATTATCTGCTGTTACTAAAATAAGCATAAAAAAAGTGAAGAAAGAAAGATAAGACATGAAACGTGAAAGATGTGGATCTTGTCCCATGTATTCGGTTGAATATAAATGAACTAATGTTGATATAGAGGTTACTACGATAAGCATAACTGCTGTTAAACTATCAAATAAGAAACCTCAATGTAAATCATAGATTTCAGTTGTGAATCATGGACTTAATGTAATTAAACAAGGTGTTTTTAATAAGGTTACTTCGTAAAAAATAAAACAAGATGTTAAGAAAGTTAATCCTATTAAAGAGGTAGTTAATCTACCAGCCCCTTCACCTCCAATTCATTTACCAAAAAGCCCTGCTGATATTGTACTTAATAAAGGTAATGCTAATACAAGTAAATACATTTTTTTTTAGTTTTAGTTTTTTGTTTTAGTAAGATAATATTTGGCAAGTTTAAATATTTCATAAAGAAAAGCTTACGTTTTGATCTTTCGACGTATACTGATCTATTTATCGTATAATATATTAAAAATATAAATAATACAAAAATATATACGTCCCTTGCGAGAATTGAACTCGCCTTTTCACCGTGAAAGGGTACTGTCCTAACCGATAGACGAAAGGGACTCTTAAATTATGCTATTTTAAGCCCAGTAGGAGTTGAACCTACAACTTAACCGTTATGAGCGGTCCGTTCTAACCATTAAACTATAGGCTTATATTTTAGTTTACAACTAAGGAAAAAAAGGTATTTTTTAGAAATCTTATAAAGATATAAAAAATCTATAAATACTTTTAACCTTTAAAAACTTTACGCTTTTTCACGATAAGCATCTCCATTAAATGAAAGTCAGAGTAAAAATACAAAGTAAATTAATCCGTAAAAAGTAATATTACTTCCTACAGATGCTACTTGATTTCACCCTAAATATGCATCAGGATAATCTGGAATTCTACGAGGCATTCCAGCTAATCCTAAGAAGTGCATAGGGAAGAATGTAAGGTTTACCCCTACAAATGTAAGTCAGAAATGGATTTTTCCTCCAATGCTTGGTAATGGTAATCCAAAGATTTTTTCTCATCAGTAGTAAATACCTGCGAAGATACCAAATACCGCTCCCATTGAAAGTACATAATGGAAATGTCCTACTACATAATATGTATCATGTAATGCGATATCGAGCCCCCCGTTAGCTAACGCTACTCCGGTTACTCCTCCTAATGTGAATAAGAAAATAAATCCAAGAACAAATAACATTGCTGGATTATCTAAATCTACAGCTCCTCCTCACATAGTTGCAAGTCAACTAAAGATTTTAATTCCTGTAGGTACTGCAATAATCATAGTTGCTGCTGTAAAATAAGCACGTGTATCTACGTCTAACCCTACTGTATACATATGGTGAGCTCATACAATAAATCCGAGAATTCCAATAGATACCATTGCATAAACCATTCCTAAATAACCAAACACTTCTTTTTTAGTTACTTGAGAAATTACATGGCTAACAATACCAAAAGCTGGGAGAATTAAAATATATACTTCAGGATGTCCAAAGAATCAGAATAAGTGTTGATATAATACTGGATCTCCTCCTCCTGCTGGATCATAGAAACTAGTATTAAAATTACGGTCTGTTAAAAGCATAGTAATTGCTCCTGCAAATACCGGTAAAGATAATAATAAGAGAACTGTAGTAATTAAAACAGCTCATACAAAAAGTGGAAGTTTGTGCATGAAAAGACCTGGAGCTCTCATATTAAAGATAGTTACAATGAAGTTAATTGATCCTAAAATAGAACTTGTTCCTGAAAGGTGGAAACTAAAAATAGCTAAGTCTACTGAAGGTCCTGAATGTGCTTGAATAGATGAAAGTGGTGGGTATACTGTTCACCCTGTCCCTGCTCCTGTTTCTACTAAAGCTGATAATAATAAGAGGAGTAATGATGGTGGAAGTAATCAAAAACTAATGTTATTCATACGTGGAAATGCCATATCTGGTGCTCCAATTAAAATTGGTACAAATCAATTCCCAAATCCTCCAATAAGAATTGGCATAACCATGAAGAAAATCATTAAAATAGCATGTGCTGTAATAATTACATTATATAATTGATAGTTTCCTGCAAGAATTTGTGGCCCTGTACCTGCTAATTCCATACGGATTAAAATAGACATAGCTGTTCCTAAGATTCCAGAAAACCCTCCAAAAACGAAATAGAGAATTCCAATATCTTTATGATTTGTTGAAAGCAATCAACGTCGGATTGTATAATTTAACCCTGTAGTAATAGTAGCTGTTGACATTTCGTGTTTATATCTAGGTGTATTGGGGTTCGAACCCAAGACTAACGGATTAAAAGTCCGTTGCTCTACCAACTGAGCTATACACCTAACAATCTAAGAACTTTCCCTTTAGTACAACGGAATGTCGTTTTTTCACTTTTCATTTCAAATTTTTGAGCACTACCCCACGCTTAAATTTTTAATAAGTTAGCGTACTAATTCAACACTTGTATTAAAAGATAAAAGCATTGAAGCGTATACTACAAAAAGAGCTAACCCTAAAGGCATCAATACTTTTCACCCTAAACGCATAAGTTGATCATAACGATAACGGGGTAAGGTTCCTCGTACTATAACAAATAATGTAATAGTTATCATAGTTTTATATGAAAAATTAATGGTTTCAGGAATATATGTAAAAGGGGCAAAATCAAAGAAAGGTAATCAACCTCCTAAGAAGAGAATTGTTGTTACAGAAGACATTAAAATAATATTACTGTACTCCGCTAAAAAGAATAAGGCAAACCCCATTGCAGAGTATTCTACATTATACCCAGATACTAGTTCTGCTTCGGCTTCCGGTAAATCAAAAGGATGTCTATTTGTTTCTGCTAACGCACATATAAAAAATAATATGAAAACCGGTAAGAGAGGTAAAGCAAATCAAACACCTTTTTGAGTAGATACAATATCTGAGAAATTTAATGTTCGAGCTACTACTAAAACAGAGAGAACAACTGCTCCTAAAGAAATTTCATACGAAATCATTTGGGCTGCTGAACGGAGTCCTCCTAAAAAAGCATATTTAGAGTTACTAGATCATCCTGCCATAATTACTGTATGCACTCCTAAAGAAGAGAGCATAAATACGTATAAAAGACTTAATCTAAAGTCAGTAAGTAAAGCACCTTCCCCTAATGGAATTACTATTCAATTAGCTAAAGCGAGTCCAAAAGTAAAGATTGGTGCTAAAATGAAAATCATACCGTTAGAACTTCTAGGAATAATAGACTCTTTGAGTAAGAGTTTTAACCCATCCGCTATTGGTTGTAAAAGACCGTAGAACCCAACAATATTTGGACCTTGACGTCTTTGTAAAGCCGCTAAGATTTGACGTTCGTATAAAGTAAAATAAGCGATCGCAAGTAAAAGCGGAACTATTAAAGCTACAAAAGATAAAATTGTTTCGATATAAAAAAACATTAAAATATTAATAGAATGGCAGAGGAAGGACTTGCACCTTCACTGACGGGGAATGAGCCCGGCTGGCTGCTATTACCACACTCTGCTGTATCGGAGCAAAAGGAATTGAACCTTTGACCTCTTGAACCCAAATCAAGCGCACTAATTCCGCTGTGCTATGCTCCGGATTTAATTTTAGTAAAATTATACGGGAGAAACGAGATTCGAACTCGCAACTTCTGGTTAGACAGACCAACGCTCTACCATTGAGCTATTCCCCCCTTCTAAGAGTGGGTATTTTTACATATTTATAAGCATGCCGTTTGAAAAAGCTTACGCCTTTGAGTTAATTACAGAAGAAACTACTAAATTTTTAACAAGAGTTTTTTCTGCTGCAAGTGTTTTTTTATTTTCCACATAGAATTCTGCTAAGAAAGAATCTGTTGCCATTTCTACAAGCCCTTCTTCACTTTCCTCGTCCCCAAAACCAAATAAAAGAGCTATAAATGCAAAAAATAAGAAATCGTCAAATAAATCAATATCTAATTGTGGCATTTTATATAATTTGTTTAATTAATGTGCTACGAAAATATCTTTAAGATAGATAGCTGTTAAAGTTGTGAAAATATAAGCTTGAACAATAGCTACTGCTAATTCAAGGAATGTTAATACAACTAAAATCGCTACCGGAATAAGATTTACAACTAAGAAAATATCTCCTACTAAAATCATAGATCAGCTAAAACCTACAATAACTTTTAATAAAGTATGCCCTGCGAACATATTTGCAAAAAGTCGAACAGAAAGACTTACTAAACGGAAAGAATAAGAAATAAATTCAATTGGAACTAAAAGGAACATTAAAGGTAATGGTGATCCTGAAGGCATAAAAAGGCTGAAGAAATATGCTGCTCCTTGTTTTTTGAGTAATAAGTACATTAAAGATCCAAACACAGATAATGAAGTTCAAAATGTTAAAATTAAACTACTAGTTGCTGTATCTGAATAAGGAATCATACCGATTAAATTATTAAATAATACAAAAGCAAATACTGTATTTAATTTTAAGAAAAGAGCTCCGTTATCTTCTACGTCTTTTCCTAAATTAGCTACAAAAATTGGTGCTACGATATCTTCAACAAAGTCACTTTCTTCTTCTTCTAAGATAAAGTTTTCTTCTTCCTCTTCTTCAGCTCCTCCTAAAAGGAAGAATCCTGCTAAAAAGGTCATAAAGTTTTCATCAAAAGCAAAAGAAAAATTAATTTGTGGTAAAAAGTTTAAGTTAGTATCACCGATATAAGCGAGGTTAGTAAACTCCCCCATAGTTACAACGTCAAAATGATCTTTTGCTCCTTCAAAAGTACCAAAAACAAAATCGTCGAATCAAAAGAAGAATACTGAGATTGTAAAGAGGTGTAAAAATCCTAAAAGGAAAAGAATAGAGAAATCTCCTACTAAAGGATATTTTTTAACGTAAACAAGTGCTCCTAATAATAAAGCAAAAAGAATAAAGCTTCCATTACCAAAATAAGAAGGGAAGATTCCGTTACGTGCTCATGTTTCGAAAGTGCTATATTCAAGTTCAAAAGTATAAAGTCCGTAAACACTTGCATTTTCGAAAACAGAATTATATAAGGTTCAACTCATATCGTCAAATTGATCTAATGGTGAAAAATTATTTATAAACATATTTGATAAAATAGTAGATGCCATTGTCATTATGTAAAATAAAAATATATTTTTTTATTTTGATTAAAAAAATTATGTAAATAAAAATACATTAGTAATTCTACGCTAAAAACCTTTCGGCTTGTACACGTGAATCCTATTTTTAACAGGTAGGAGTCTTCTACCTTTTTTTTGGAAAACTAATCTCGAGACCAATTTCTTACTTAGATGCTTTCAGCAATTCTTTCGGTATAACGTAGCTACTCGACAATGCCTCTAGCGAGACAATCGATCCACCAGAGGTTATCCCTTCCCGGTCCTCTCGTACTAGGGTCAGCTCCTCTCAATTTTCCAGCGTTTGTAGTAGATAGGGACCGAACTGTCTCACGACGTTCTAAACCCAGCTCGCGTACCACTTTAATGGGCGAACAGCCCAACCCTTGGAACCTTTTTCAGCTCCAGGATGTGATGAGCCGACATCGAGGTGCCAAACGACTCCGTCGATATGAGCTCTCAAGAGTCATCAGCCTGTTATCCCCGGCGTACCTTTTATCCGTTGAGCGACGACCCTTCCACTTGGAATCGTCGGATCACTAAGACCAACTTTCGTTTCTGCTTAACATGTCTGTCTTGCAGTCAAGCAAGCATTTACCCTTGCGCTCCACAGCCGATTATACCGACTTGAGCCTACCTTTGTACACCTCCGTTACTCTTTGGGAGGCGACCGCCCCAGTCAAACTGCCCACCTAACACTGTCTTCGCTCCGGTAAGGAGTCGAGTTAGATCA
>JACCEB011743468.1_pt1 | contig 43440 bp, 27 predicted proteins | sample 7454761 | NCBI WGS metagenome assembly JACCEB01 (sample SAMN15323454, study PRJNA562643) | freshwater metagenome | isolation source: river surface water | place: USA:Blue River Watershed | collected 2017-08-18
ATATTTTTTGAACATATTCATAAAAAACGAAAACAATTTATATTTGATAAAAATAATAAAATAGAAAAACAAAAAAAAGAAAAAATTAAAAAAAAAAATAATAAAAAAATAATTGCTAAGAAGATAGATAAAGATAGTATTAAAAATAAAAATAAAAAAGTACTAAAAAAAAAAATAAAAAAAATTTTATAAAATGTTTTTGAATTTATATTTTTTTTATATAATTCTTTAAGTACTTATTTTGACTTAAAGAAAAAAAATATTCTTTAAGTTTAATTATTTACTTTTTTTTGATTCTTTTAAAAAAAAAAGAAAAAGATCGGTTTAAAGAAAAATTAAAAATATAAATTAATATTATAACAAAAAGATAAATATGTCTTCATTAAATAATAACGATACTTTTTATGTGGTAAAGCGCAATGGTGAAAAGGAAGAGGTTTCTTTCGATAAAGTGATAAGAAGAATTAAAAATTTATCAGTAGGATTAGAGGGTTCAATTAATCCCATTGCTATAGCACAAAAAGTTATTGGACAAATTTATAATAATGTAAGTACTGCTGAATTAGATGAATTAGCAGCACAAATTTGTATATCATTAGAAACAACACATTTAGATTATGGAAAATTGGCTGCAAGAATTATTATATCAAATAATCAAAAGAATACTTCACCATCATTTAGTGAAACAATTCACATGTTATATACTAATGTTGATAAAAATGGTAATCCTGCACCTTTAATTGCTGATGATGTATATGAAATTGTAATGAAAAATAAATCTAAATTAAATGCTGTTATTGATTATGACCGCGACTTTTTATTTGATTATTTTGGATTTAAAACATTGGAAAAAGCATATTTAATGAAAGCAAATGGTAAAATAGTTGAAAGAATTCAACATCTATGGATGCGTGTAAGTGTTGGTATTCATAAAGAAGATATTAAATCTGCAATTCAATCATATGAATATATGTCACAAAAATATTTTACTCATGCAACACCAACTCTTTTCCATGCAGGGACACCAAAGAATCAATTTTCAAGTTGTTTTTTATTAGGTATGGAAGATTCAACAAAGGGAATTTACAAAGCTATTTCAGATATTGCAGAAATATCAGCAGTTGCAGGTGGTATAGGTATATCTGTTTCAAAAATTCGTTCAAAAGATAGTTATATTCGTGGTTCAAATGGAAAATCAAATGGTTTAATTCCTCTATGTAGAGTTATGAATGAAGTATCAAGACATATAAATCAATCAGGTAAACGTCCTGGATCAATTGCAGTATATTTAGAACCTCATCATCCTGATATTATGGAATTTTTAGAATTAAGAAAAAATACTGGTGCAGAACATTTAAGAGCAAGAGATTTATTTTTAGCAATGTGGATATCTGATTTATTTATGAAAAGATTAACTGAAAAGAATTCAATGTGGTCATTATTTGATCCAGATGAATGCCCAGGTTTAAGTGATGTTTATGGTGAAAAGTATGAAGAATTATATTTAAAATATGAAAATGAAAAGAAATATAAAAGACAATTACCAACTATCGAGGTATGGAATGCTATTTTAAGTAGTCAAATTGAAACAGGAACACCTTATATATCTTATAAAGATAATGTTAACAAGAAATCAATGCAAGAAAATGTAGGAATTATTAGAAATAGTAATTTATGCAATGAAATAACGCTATATTCTGATGAAAAAGAATATGCAGTATGTACTCTTGCTTCTATTGCGTTATCAATGTTTGTAAATGAAAAAGGTGAATTTGAACATAATAAATTATTAGAAGTTTTACCAGTTATCGTAAGGAATTTAAATAAAGTAATTGATTATAATTTTTATCCAACACCTGAAACAAAATTATCAAATATGACCAATCGTCCACTCGGAATAGGTGTACAAGGGTTTGTAGATGCATTATATAAAATGAAAATTCCTTACGATTCTCAAGAAGCAAGAGATATAAATAAAGAAATATTTGAAACAATATATTATGGTTCAGTTAAAGCCTCTATGGAATTAGCAAAAGAATTTGGTTCATATAAAAATTATGAAGGTTCACCATATAGTAAGGGAATTCTTCAATTTGATATGTGGAATATAACACCATCTAATAGATATAATTGGGATGAGTTAAAACAAAATATTATGAAACATGGTATTTATAATAGTACTTTGATTGCTTTAATGCCTACTGCTTCAACTTCGCAAATTTTAGGTAATAATGAATGTTTTGAACCTATAACAAGTAATATATATACAAGAAGTACAATTGCAGGTGACTTTGTAGTTATAAATAAGTATTTAGTTAAAGACTTAATGAATAGAGGATTATGGAATAAAGATATGAAGGATAATATAATAGCAGAAAATGGTTCAATACAAAATATTCAGGAAATACCAGAGGACTTAAAGAATTTATATAAAACAGTATGGGAAATTAAACAAAAATCATTAATTGATTTATCAATTGAAAGAGGACCTTATGTATGTCAAACACAAAGTTTAAATTTATTCTTTGAAGAACCTGAACCACAAAAATTAACAGGAGCATTAGTTTATGGATGGAAGAATGGATTAAAAACAGGAAGTTATTATATAAGATCACGTCCTAAAGTACAAGCACAACAATTCACAATTGATCCAAATAAAAAGAAGGAATTAGAAGCAAAAAAGAAGATGTTAAATATGAAGAAAGAAGATGAACAAGTATGTGAATCATGTTCAGCATAAAATTTAAAAATATTAATAATTAATAATATTTTTTATGATTTTATATTAAGTTTTTTTTTATTTTTATAAATATTATATAATATTTAAATAGAGATTAAAATAAAAATAATGTCAGATAATACTTCTTCATTAATACTTGATAGAAATAATAATTTATTTTTGATAAATTTTACAAGAAAAATAAAAAATGACTTAGAAAAAGAATTTGTTGGAAAAGATAAAAATGAAATAAGTGAAAGAATTAAAAGTAAATTTAACGAAGAAAGGGAAAAATTGATTGGAACTATTAAATATTATAAATCACCTGTATTTATTTTAAGAACAAGTTATAATAAAAAATCTAATAATGGAAATACAAAAAAAAAATATGTTTTTGTTATAAATGATGGAAAACAGACAAAATTTAAAGAATCAAATAAGCCATTTAAGTTTAAATCTAATCAAAAAAATAAAAAATTTAAAAAAAATATTATTATAAAAAAGAGTCAAAGTAATTTTAATAGAATAAATGGTTTAAATATAATATCTCCTGAGAAACCTATTGATAATAAAGGTAATTATTGTTTTATGATATCTGCTTATCATGTTTTGTTTAGTATATTTTATAATTTTCCTGATAAAAAAAAATTATTTGAAAGTTCAAAATCAAATTCTGATGAACTATTTAATTTATTAAAAAATTTGCTTACAGGTAAAAATATAGAAAAACAACTTCTTAATTCTGTATCATTAAAAATTAAAGAAAAAAAAAAAAGTATGCCTAATTTTATTAGTTCACAATGTGATACTAGTGAATTTATTCAATATTTTTTTGAAGCTTTTCAAAATTTATATAAAGAAATTAGTGGATTAATTAATTTTGATTTAGTTAGTATTTTTAATTATACTGCATCTAATGGTAAAGAAGAAATTTTATTAGAAAATGGACAACCAAAACACAAATTTAATTCAATACCTTCAAAAAAAACAAATGCTTTAGAATTTATATGTCCTAGTGATTTTAAAATTTTAAAAATTGATGGGAAAAAAAAATGTATTAAAAAAAATAGTATTAAAGATTTAATAGGTCCAACGGGTATAAAATATTCAGGACTTACAAAAATTGAGACGCCCAGTGGCATATTTTTTGCAAAAGATGTTAAAGAATTAATACAACAAACAGGTTATACAGGAATTAATATTGGATCTAATAAAATTTATATAAAAGAAAATGATATAATAGATAATTGTCCTACAGGTTATACTGGTTTAATTGATTTAAAAGGTAATTATCACTGTATTGATTATAATGCAATCATTGGTCCAACTGGTATTAATAATATACCAATAAATATTATATGTCCAACTGGATACACTGCTATTAATGGACCTTCTGGTATTTATTGTGTAGATCAAAATGGTATAACAGGTGCCATAAATTTTTCATGTGCAACTGGTTACTCGGGAGCAACTGGAAGTAATGGTTCTATATGTCTAGGACCTACTGGTACTAATTATCCTATTCAAACTAATTGTCCTACAGGATATACAGCAATTAATGGACCAAGTGGGACTATTTGTGTAAGTGAAACTGGATTAACTGGTCCAATTGGACTAACATGTGATAATGGATATACTGGATTTACTGGTTCTAATGGATATATTTATTGTACTGGTCCAACGGGTATAAATTATTGTCAAAATGGTTTTACTGGTATAAATACAAAAGAAGGATATTATTGTGTAAGTGAAACTGGTTTAACTGGGATGTGTCCAACAGGATACACTGGAATAAATGTAAACAGTAAATATATATGTTTAAAACTATCAAGTTTAACAGGAACAATTGAACAAAAAATACCTACTGGTGCAACAGGTATGACCGGAACAAAAGGTATTATTTATGCAAAAGAATTTTTTGGTCCTTATTCATGTGAAACAGGTTATACAGGAATCAATGGTCCCACTGGAATTAATTGTGTAAATATTAATGACTTAACAGGACCAATTGATATTAAATGTCCTACTGGTTATACAGGAACGATAGGTAAAAATATATGTGAAAAATATGATAATACTTTAAAAAATGCTTTAGATTTTATTTGGAAACTTGCTGTAGATAATAAAATAATGAATATTAATGAAATTATAAAAAACAGTACAAATGAAGAAGTAATAAATATTACAAATTTTGAAAAACAAAAGAAAAATGTCTCATCAATTACAAAAAAAATGTATATTGTTGATCCTAGTGAATTTTTGATGATTAATTTTAAGCTATATGATACTGGTTCTAAATTTATGAATTTTAAATTTAATAATAAATTAGATGATGATATATTAATACCTTATTATGAAAAAAATAGTTTATCTATTAAAAACTTAACATATATATTTAATGATATTATTTTACATAACGGTACAAAAGATAGTGGACATTATATTTGTTTAAGTAAAAGAGGTGATAATTGGTATTTATTTAATGACAAAGAAAGAATTATTTATGAATATGATAATTTTAATGATTTACAAAATAAAGGTTTTAATCCAGTTTTTGTTCTTTTGAAGAAAAAAAATTAATAGGATATTATAAATAAATAAAATAATAAAACAATAAATATATATTTTTATGTTTTTAGATAAAATAAATTTATCTAAATAATGAATAGGAATTCAATTTAATTAAATGGATGAAGCAAATTTAATAACAAAAATTTTAAGTGGAAAACCTGCGGAAGGGATAAAAGATATAACTGAACAAATTGACCAAAATTTAGGTCCTTATAAAAAGAAGTTTGATTATCAAAGATTTGTAAAATTAATGTTGGATGAAGAATTCAAAATAAAAGTTTTAAGAAATATTATTGGTTCTAAATATAAAAAATTAAAACAATCTCAAGGAACAACTTCACCAGTAGAATTACCAGTATTTATTTACAAAAAAAAAATACCTGCATTAGGTCGTTATTTTGTATTTTATTGGAAAGATGAAGATGATTATGATTATTTTCTTTTACCTAAAACTTTAACTACTGATACTGAAGATGTTGAGAATATATTTGAAAGAGAAGCAATAGATAAAGAATTAATTGATATGGATAATTATTTATTATGGTTTGAATTTGTGTTTGTTCCAAGTAATATTGATAAATATCCAAGTTTAAAAATAAAAACTACAATACCTCCTAATCAAGAAATAACTTCTCAACAAGTATTTAATAATTTGTTTTATTATAAAAATCTTTTATTAATGAATAATAATGTTGATGAATGGAACGAATTCTTAAAAAATCCGATATTATTAGAATATTTGGAAAAGCTAAAAGGTACAAATACTGATCCTACTGGTCAATATAAACAAATAAAAAAATATATAAATAATGTTATTAAATTTTACAAAATGTTGCATGGTATAGATATAAGTATAACAGGAGGTGAAAAAAATACATTTGAAGAATTAAGAAGAGTTGATTCAATTGTAGTACCTAGATTACACTTAGATTCTTTAAAATTTTATGGTAAATTAGAAGAACCAAATAAAAAAAAGATAGAAAGAAATATGAGTCAAAGTGAAAAATTTAAGAATGTTAGTCAAATAGATATTAACTCTTCTTTACAAAACTTTTCTACAAATGAGACTTTAAATAAATCCAAAATAAATTTATTTGTCACAAATAAAACATATCAACCTAATTTATTATCATTAGGACTAAATTCTTATGGTGGTGATTTAAATAGTATAATTAAAAAATGTATTTCAGAAATAAATGAAAATTTTATAAAAATGAAAAATACTAGTGGAATTGATTTAGATGCTTTAAGTCAGTTTGTAAGAATAATAAATTCAGTAAAAGATGAAATGATAGAAACTGGAAAATTTGGTCTTTATAAAAAATATTTTCAAACTGGTATTAGTGGAGGATATTTTCAAAAAGGGGGTCAAATAAAATTAGAAGATTATAAAAAATTAAAAAATAAAATAAAAAAGAATTTTGTCGATGTTTTAATAGATCTTTCAGTTATTGAATATAATAAAAAAGCTATTGATAAAATAGAATTTCTAAATGAAATCTCAGCAAAAAAAATTATTTTTGATAAAATTTTTATGAATGATGGAGAAATAATAAATAATATGTTTTCATCATCATATGAAAAAAAAAAATTTACTAATGACTTTTTTAAAGATATTACGGTTGCTAATTTATCAATAAATATAAATAATTTAAGAACACTTAGAAATAAAGTTGTTCTAGAACCAATATATGAAGAATTATTATCAGAAATGAATTCTATTTTAAATTCAAAAACAAATATAATAGAAATATATAAAAATTTTAATGATAAAAAAAATATCGAATCTACTGGTAAAATAAACAAAGAGGGATTTAAAGGATTATCAAATTTACTTAGTGCAAGAAAGTCTGGACCACAACAATCACCAACAAAACCAATTTTAGGTCAACCTCGTCTACTTCAACCAAATACTATATCTCCATTACCTAAATCACCTCCATCACAACCATTACCTAAAATAACTGTTTCTTCAAGTTTATCAAGCATCTTATCAAAACTATCATCAACACAAAATGAAACTTCAAAAATAATAAACAATATAAATAAACTTTATGTATTAATATATTTAAAAAATAAATTTTCTCTAATCAATAATATTTACAGTATGATATATGATAATTTAAAGGTAAATCCCTTAAGATATTCAATAGATGATAAAATTTATAATGGTATAGATTTATTAGAAAAATATAAAGAGTCATATGAAAACTTATTTTTATATGAAAATATGTCAGATTTTGAAAATGAATTTAATTATTTGAAAGAAAAACAATTTTTCCAAAAATTAAATAATAGGGATAATAATTTATATTTATTATTTTTAAAACTTAATAATTTGATTAAAAATTGTTCTACAAATGATATGAAACTTTTAACACCTGATAAATTTAGTGAAAATATTCAAAATATTATTAGAAGTTTATTAAGTTATAAAGAAAGAATCAATATAAGTAAAATAGAAGATAAAGAATTAGTTCAATTAATAAGTGAAACAGAAAAATCAAATATTTCAGAATCAAAACAATTAGTTTTATCAGAAAGTGACAAAATTAAATATATGATAAATAAAATAAATAAAATTAATTATTACTTATTTGGATTAATAAATTATTTTAGAAGAAGTACTGAAAACATTTATACAGAAAATGATATTGAATCTTCCTTAATTGAACTTTCTTATGTTTATTATGAATTAGTTTTTAATAAAAATATTATAAAATGGAATAGTTTTATTAATGGAAAATATCAAAATATATATAATGAACTTAAAATTATTCGAATTGAATTTGCAGATGTATTTGAAGAATGTATTGAACAAATGCATTATTTATATCATCTAATTTATAATTTATCTTATAAAAAACCATATCAAATAGTAAATCCTAATTCTCCTAATAATCCAAGTTCAAAGAAAGATGGATTTATAATTATTTCAGTGTCCGAAAATAATGAAATAAATAAATCAATGACAAATAAAGCTTTAAATGCTTTTTATTATTTAACATCTAAAATTTGGTCAAGTAATGATAAAAATATTATAAATGAAACTATAATAAAAGGTTATCAAAATGATTTAGAAAACGAAATAGAATTTTATAATAATTTATCAACAATATTTGGTTTTTATGAAATAGAAGGTAGAGAAGTAGAAAGTATTGAGTTATTAATTTTTTATGAAATAATGGTAGAATGGAATGAATTAAAAAATAAAATAGCAGATAAAAGAATTCAATTTAAAAATGAAAGTAAAAAAAATATTGAAGGAAATATGTTTATTGTAAATGTATTAAATAAATTTATGGAATTATTCTTTTATCAAAATATAAGTAATTGGAATAATTTATTAACAAGTAAAGAAATGAATATTTTCATTGATTTATTATATAATAAATATACTGATTTATATATGGTTTTTGTTAATATTATTCGAAAAATGTATACTTTCTTCAGATTAATATTTAGAATAGGTGATGCAAAAAAAAATAAAGAAACATATTTCGTTAAAAATTTATCTTCAAAATATCAAGGTATTTTAAGTATTTATACATTCAATACTTCTTTAAGTGAATATTTGCCACAAATGTTTAAATCAAAACAAAAATATAATTTATATTTTAACGAAATGCTATTTTGTGCATATTCTTTATTATTTGGTAAAAATCCTAATAAAGTATTATTAAATACATCAGCTGGTATTATTCAATGTCCTAATACTTTTGATGAAATGATTGATGGTTTTAATTTAAATATGAATGCTTTATTAGAAAAAATGCGAACTAAAACTATTGTTGGTGGTGCTGGTCCTGGTTTAGGTTTAGCATCAATGGTGATACCTCATGTTATAAAATTTGGTAAAAACAAAATAAGAAATATAGGAAGAGAAAAAATAAAATCTTTAACTAAACAAAAATTAGGAAATAATAAAAAAGAAATTAAAGTTAACAAACAAAATACTAAAATGAAAACAAAAGTTTTACCAGAAAGTGAAATCAAAAATATATTTAGTCAAACACTTCCAGTATCAGAAAATAAAAAAGCAAATTATGGTAAAAAATTATTGATTGAATACAATGATGTTGTTGAAAAATTAAATGTTAGCAAAGAACAAAATAAAATCAGACAATCAGCAAAAATAATCAAAAATAAAGAAAAACCAAAAATAATAAAAAGAAAAGAAGAATATGAAAAATTAAAAAAACATCAAAAACCAGAAGTTTTAGTTCCAGAAAGATCAGAACAAGTTTCAAATGGAAATCAAGTTGAAGAACATAAAGATTTAACTGAAAATGAAAAAGAAGCTAAAAAAAGAAGTATGACTTTAGAACAATACATGAACATAAAGTCAACAATAAAATTAATAAAGGGAAATCCTTTTGCTTCATTAAAAAAAAATAATTAATATTATGAAAAAGCGTTTAAAAGAAAAAAATTGTATCTATCATAAAAGTAATATTAAGAATGGATTTTCTCAAAAATTATTTATTTATTATAGTTGTTGTTCTTTTAGTTATAGTTTTAATTGTTTTATATTTTATGTCAAATGAATTAAGAAAAAATAAAAACAAAGTAAATATTTTAGAAAGTGATTTAAATTCACTTAGAGAAAGAGTAGGTGCTTTATCTACCAAAGTAACTTCTATTGAATCTATACCCCAACAAACAGAACCCAGATTAAATGACCTTTTACCTTATTTAAGAAGTGTTGTTGAAGAAGAAAATTATTCATCATCAATGAATGATGATGAAGAAGATGATGAAGATGAAGATTATGATGAAGATGAAGATGAAGACGAAGATGAAGAAGATGAAGATGAAGAAGATGAAGATGAAGATGATGAAGAAGAAGATGAAGATAATGATGAAGATGATGAAGATGATGAAGACGATGATGAAGACGAAGATGAAGATGAAGATGAAGAAGAAAAAGATGAAGAGGAAAAAGAAGAGGTGCAAACCTTAGAAAATGATGAAGAAAAAGAAGATGACTCATTAGATTTAAATGATGATAATACAAATTCTGAAGAAATATTAAAAGCACAACAAAATATGATGAAAATATTAAATCAAAAATATGAAAAAGAAGAAATAAAAAAGATTGATTTAGAAAAGAGAAAAGAGGAAGAACATCCTAAAACATTAAAAATTATAAAGGAAGATTATATAGAACCTGAGGAAATAATACAAAATGAAGAAGTATTAAATGTTGAAGAGGAAATCAAAAAAATTAATATTAAAGAAAATTCATCAGATGATTCAGAAGTTGAAGAAAAACCTAAAGTTATTGAAAAATCAAAATCATCAAGAAGTCGTTCTTCAAAATCTTCATCAACATCATCAAGAAGTCGTAAATAAATAAAATATTAATTAATTTTTTATATTATTAATTATAATAATTTGATTATTATAAAAAAATTAAAAATAAAATAAAATTTAAAAATATAAAATAGAAAAAAAATACCATATAATTGTATAAGAGATAATATGAATCAAACTCCTGGAAAATATGATAAAACATCAAATAATAAATACTTTCAATGCCCTGCCTTGATGAGTGATGGTAGAATTTTTACTGATTATCGTGGTTCAACATATGTAAATGATATGATTCGTTTTTCAAATAATATCCCAAGTTCTTATGATTATAGACAATTCTTAATACATAATGGAAATAACATAATGAAAGTAAATACTATGTATACCGAAAAGAAAGCAGGATGCAGTGGTTTAAATGGTGTTTATATTCCAAATCAAACTATTTGTCAGGTAAATACAATGAATAGTAAGTGTCAAGATGTTAATCCTAATGGAATGGGTTTAACAAATGAAGTACCTCCAAATAGTGCTCCCCAATTAGGTATGGAAGGAAATATAATGGGTCATCAATGTGGAAGACAATTTGCTGAATCAGCACCTTTATCAGTACAATTTGATCGTCAAATATATTCACGTTTTTAATAAAAATATATGAAAAAAAATGATTAATTTTTGAAAGATAAATTTATTTACATTTTATGTAGTAAATAAATTAACATTTAAAACTACAATGTTTAGAAATAGAACAGAAGCTGAATTAGTACAAATTCGTTCACGTTTAGTGAATGAACTTAAAGAAATTGATGCAGAATTAAAAGTTTTTAGAGAACAAAAAAAGAAAAAGAATTCAAAAAATGAAGCATCAGCTTCTAATTCAATTTTTGATTCACCTAATGCTATTTTAGATATGTTTTTTGGTCAAGCAACTGCTACAAATACATCATCTTCCGTATCAACATCATCTTCAAGTTCAACACCTTCAAATGAACGTGAATATAAAAAACTAGAAGATTTAACTAAAGAACAATTAAAATCATGTTTAAGACATATTGATATATCTTTTAAAACAAGTGATTCAAAAGATGAATTAATGCAAAAAATTAGAAATGTATCAAAAGTAAATACATGTCTCGATTATATTAATCAAAATGGAACAGCTTCAGCTGCAGCTGCATCAAATGTATCTTCATCAATTTCAAATATTGTTCGTGAAGAACCTAGAAAAGCAACAAAAGTTGAACAAAGTACAAATAAGAAAGTAGCTTCTAAAAAAGAAGAAAAATCAGAACGTATAACGTCAATAGATGATTGTAAAAAAGCCATTTTGCAAGAGTTTATGAATAAAAATGATATTAAATTTAAAACAAGTGATAATAAAGATGATTTGATTCAAAAAATCAGAGATGAAAATAAAGTTAGACTTTGTTTAGATTTTGTTAATAAATAATTAATTATATTTTTTTTTAAGTACTAATTATTTAAATAATTAATATTATTTTTTATTTTTATTTATAATTATTTTAATTTTATTAAACTTAAAAAAATTTATAATAGCAATTGAAGTGATAACGTGAAAAAAAGAATAATATATTTTTTATAAATAAAAAAAATGACAGGTAGAAATATGAAGATGTTGATTCATAATAATTAAATCAGAAATACTATTATTTTATCAAGTTTAGTATTTCTGTTCAAAAAGTAAACAAAATGCAAAACAGTGTAGTACCAGTTGGTGCCTTAGGCCCAAATGATATTGTAGAATATGGAGAAAGATTTGTAAATAATTATATTAGTTTAAAAAATTTTATAGACTTAAGATTTAATAAAATGAGAAATGATGATGAAAATGAAGAATTATATTATGGAAAAGATGATACAGTTTATAGTGTAGAAGCAACATTTAGAATAGGAACAGAGAAAGATGATTTTGATACAAACAAGATAATCTCAACTCTTCAGAGTATTAATACAGAAGAAGATTTGACAAGAATTTTTGATAGAGCGTTTGATACAGAGAATGAAAGATATGATGTTAGTGGTCATCTAGGAAATGTAAATTTTCCTGAATATCATTTTACATATTATATCGAAAAACTTTTTGCAATCACACTTTTATCAAATAATTTGTTTGTACAAACATTACATTATGGTATACATAATTTATTACAAGATAGAAAGGATAATTTAATACAACATGGACGTATGTTTAATTTAATTAAACTATACATTTATGGTATATTTACTACACTAGAAAATGAAAGAGTAATAAGTGAATTATTTGATAAAAATTTAATAAATAAATTATCAGATATATTAGCAAATGAAAATTTTAGTGAGAACTTTTATGAAAATACATTAATAATGTATAATAAGTTATATGGTTATCATCCAAATTTAAATTCGGTTAAAGTTCATTATATATTTTTGTTTTCACTATTTTTATTAAGTTGTTTTAATATTAAAGCAATATGTGAAACTAGAGAAATGTCAAATACTATGTTAACAACAAATAGAAATTATATTGAAAGATATCATGGATTATTATCAAATGAAATTAATCCTGAAAATTTTAATTTAGTGGTAGAAATGTTTGAAGAAAAGATAAATAATACAATTTCTAATAATCCTCTTTTTAGAGTATTAATACCTCAAGATTTTAATCATTTAAAAAATCTTTTAATAGTAATAGGTGTTGATAAGACATATTTTCAAAAATATTTTAGAATTCTTAATCACAAATCAATGATAGGAAGTACAAATCTTCTAGTTCATTTACTAGAGGAAACTTATTATCACTCTGTCCATGCAACATCTCATTAGAACAAATAGTTGTAATATATAAATTAAATATCATCATTTTTATCATCATCATTATTATCATATTTATTATATTTTTTTTCTCTTAAAATTAATTAAATTATATAAAATTTTACAAATCTAAATTTATAATTAAATATATATTATTTTATTTTATATAAATAATAAATAACTTAAAAAAATATTAATATAAAATATCAAAAATAAAATACAAAATGGAAGAATATAAAAAATATGAAAATAAAGATGAAGGATGTGTGACTATAATAACATATGGATTAACAAGTGAAAAATTAATTGAAAATTTAGAACAAACATTAGAAAGTTGTAATAAAATCTCAAATAGTAAAAAGAAAAATATTTTATGTAATACTATTTTTAGTTTAAAAGAAAGAATATTAAATTCTTATGAACCAAATGAAAAAGTAAATAGTATATTTTTTTATTTAACTGAAGAGTCAATAAAAGGTATTTATAATTTAAAAGAAAGTGAAATTAGTGTATTAAATGAATATGGATTTAAAAATTATATATATAGGAATGATGAAAAATTCCCAATAGATGAATTGAAGGATATATTTACAAATTTTGATTTTTTACAAATAATTCAATTAAGTCAACAAAATCTAAAACATATGAAAATGAACAGATATAAACAAAAAGAATTAATGAATTCAAAAGTATCAAATGATAGTCAAGTAATTGAAGTATTAGAAAGAATCAAAAAAGAATTAAAAGAACAAAAAATAATAATATATGGACAGTCACAGATTTTGAATCAATTAAAAACAAAAAATCTAAAAAATGTTATATTGAATGATGAAAATATGACGAGAGAAGATATATGGAAGTTGAATGAAGATGAAAAAATGAAAGAAAATTTGAGATATTTAAGTGAAAAATTAGAAGGATTAAACAATGAAAAAAATATTGATTTATATGTATTTGGACGAATAAAAAAAGAGATAGCAGAACATATAGAAAATTATATGATAAAAGAGTTATTTATAGAAGAAAGAAAGATAGAAATATTAAAAACATGTGTATCAGAAGAAACATTAAATTTTAAAATAATACCGATTAGGTCATTACAAAATGGAGATATAGGAGAAGAATTTATACAAAAATATAATGGATTAATGGGTTTAAAGTATTATTAATATAATTTTTATATTTATAAGATTTAGATATAAATAAATAAAAATGAATGAATGGGATGGAGTAAAGGAAGTAAAAAAAGAAGTGGAATTAGAAAATATGTTATCATTCTTGGGTCAAAATGAGGAGAATGATAATAGTTTTTCTTCAGAAGTAAGAAAAAGTTTTTCAGAAGAAAATACAAATACTCCTATATCAATAAATTCTTTAGATGTTGAGGATAATGAAATTAGAAATAATTTAGAAGAATTAAATGAACAAAATGAAAATTTTAATGAACAAATAGAAGATAATATTATAATTCAACAAAATGAAAATGAAAATGATAATGATAATATAGAATTAATTAATCCTACTGAAATACCAGAAGTAGTAGCTCAACCATTAAATTTTTTTAATACAAATATTCCAATAACAATGGAACAATATTTAAGTATGCAAAATACAATAAGAAATTTGCAACATCAAAATGAGGAAAATGAAAATGTTGATGTAGAAAAATATTATATATGTAATTGTATACCTTGCAATAAAGAGACAACATGTATAGATAAAACATGTGAATTTTGTATTTGTATATGTTGTCCATTGAATTTAGGATGTAAAGTAATAGGTCTTGGAATATTTTCAATTTTATCAGTAAGTGCATTAATAGAAAAAACATTTTGTCCAGATTTTGGTAAAACAGTATTTGGTATAAATGATTTAGTATCAATGAGATGTCCATTAAGTATAATAGAATATTTTTGTGGTAAAAAAAATGAGAATAATGAACACGATGAATAATTTATAAATTGTTTTTTTTTAATAATATATAATAACTAAGATTATATAAAAATAAATAAATAGTTAAAATTAAAAAATCAAAGAAACTTAAGCAATGTATGAATAAACATTAACTGCACCAGCTTTTCTTTCAATATATTCTTTTTCAATTAAGTTTTCAATTCTTTGCTTAATACTCTTTGATTCAGGACTAAACATTCTAAGTTGAGTAAGAACTTCTGAAATAAGAATACTATGTTCAAGAGTTTTTCTAGTTTTCATAATACGAACAATAGTTGCATCAATTTGATGACTTCTATCTTCTTTAATAATGGCTTGAATATTTCTTTCTTCAAATGGAGGACAAGGGATAGGTACAATTCTTTTAGGAAAAGTAAAGTTAAAATTAAATGTAAAAACATCATTTTCACCAATCTCATCTTGAGAACCAGTTTTATTAAGAATCTTAATCTTACGACATGACATAGAGTGTAAAGCTCTTTTAATAAAATCACGAGGTATTTGAGTTCTATCAAAAATTGAATTAATAGTATGTTCTTGACCTTCTTCTTCAAACATATAAATAATAATACCTTGAATTATATTAACTTTAAGGTCTCTAATTGTATTGTTTGCAAATTCGATTTGAATAGTCATTTTACCTATAGTATAATTCCATGTAAGTTGACGCTTAGAATTGATAGCATCATAATATTGTGTAAAATTATGTTCAACTTCTCTAAGAGCAGCAGGTATAATAAAATCACATTTAGGGAATGATGGCCAGTGAGAACGAGTTAAAACAAAAGGTGTAAAATCGAAAGTACTGTTATTAAAAGACGAAGCTTTAAAATCAGCTAAATTAGATTTAGATGTAATATAATCATTTAACATACCCACCATTTTAATTACATAACTATTTCCAAAATTAATTTTAATAGAACTAATTAATGTTCGTTCATATTCATCATCAATAATCTTTTCATCAAAGATGCGTTTAGCAAGATGAGTACGACAATTTTCAACAAAAATATCTTTATCTATAACAAAATTCACTACTTCAATAACTTTATTAATAATATTATTTATTTCTTCAGATACATTACCTGTTTTTTCTCCATTAACTTTTAATATAGTATCAAGATAAACAGGGAAAGCATCATAAAATTTAAAATTCTCAAATACTTTGTTAACAACTGTTTTAGTTGTATTACGAAGTGAATCAAGGAAAAGTGAATGATTACGAAGACGTTTTTGTACAATTTCTTGATAAAGTTCATAAATCTGTAAAAATTTAACACATACTTCATTCATAAGTGCATTATTTTCAGCTTTAATTGATGTAATATCACTCATAAAATGATTAAAAACATGTTCGCCATAAATATTAGCAAATTCTTTAAGTCCATCATCATTAGGAATTAAACTCATAATATTGTAAAATATTTGGAGGTCATCCCATCTTTGATTATTTAAAATAAAAGAAATACCGTGTTCAGGGTGAAGTAAAATATCACGATGAATATTCTTAACAGATTCTTCAATAAAAATGTTAATTAAATTTGTGTAGGACGATGATTCAAAAAATCTTTGCATACGATCTTCTTCTTTAACTTTAAAGTGATGGATAACTTGACAATATTCAATATTTCCATTTTCATCTCTCCATTTATTAACTTTTGATTTGAAATAGCTTCTTGAAAATTCATAAAGATAATTTTCAAAGTATAATGAATACATAGTTCTTTCATCTTTTGTTGAAAGTTTTGTAAAAATTTCCATCATATTAGAAAGATTAGGCATATCACTAACTTGAATAATATTATCATTATCTCTAAAATTATTAATTTCTCTAGCGACAATATTCATTAATCTTGTTTTACAAGGTTCAAAAACACATTCTTTAAATTGAATAGTTAATTGAGTTTTAATATCATCTAATTTATTAGTATTAATGTAAAATCTTTGAATATAAATAAAAAAGGAATGCATCCATTTTTTAAATACAGTTTCGAATAAATTCCAATAATTTAAATAAGTTTTAATAAAAGAAACATCGGTTTCTTGTTTATTAATTTTATGGTAAACTTCAATTAAAAATTGTTCAGTCATAGCTTTTTGAGCTTCATATAAATTTGAACTATATTCATATTGTCCTTTTTGAGTACATAAATCATAAATAGATGAATATACATTCATAAAGACATTATTATTAAATAATTTTTCACCATTAGCTAAAATTTTTTTTCCATGTATAAAATCAAAAAGAGGTAATAAACCTACTTCTACAATTAAATCCCATGCTCCTTCAAAAGGAATGTAAGTGATACCACCTTCCTTTTTTTTAATTTGTTCAAGTTTGCTTTTAAAATCCATTTTTTTTAACGTATTTTTGATATAAATTTAATATAATCAAATCTTATTTTATTTTTTTCACTTTTTTTTATAAAATTATACGTTTATATAAATATTATATTATTTATTTATATATATATTAAAAAAAATAATTTTTTATTATTTACTTTGGAGGCTTAGTTCCCCAAAAATTAGCAGGCATTCTATTTACGTTAGGATATTTAGAGTCTACTAAAATTTGATATTGTGAACGTACAGGAGGCATAGATGTATTATCATAGAAAAGAGGTCCATTAATATAATTTCTTTGGTAAGGATATGTTAAAGATCTAAAAGGGATTCCTTGACCAATTTGAACAATTTGAATATCTGACATTGGTTTCATACCTGATTTTGAACAAACTCTTATTTTGATTTGAGGAGGTACTAAAATAGTTCCTAATTCAGTATAATATGAATTAGGATATCTAATACTAAATGAAAATCTTCCATTTACTATTTCAACAACACCTTCATTTTCAGTATTTTCAAAAGCAACATGTTCATTTGGATATGGTAAACCACTACCACTAAAAGAACTATTATAAGTTGGAGAATTAGCAGCAATATAATGGAGAACTAATTGTTGAGTAGCAGCCATCATTAAAAGATTACCTTTTAACATACCAGATATAACAAAAATATTATTATTATTATTTTGAGTCATAACATTAACATCACATAAAGGGAGTTCTTTATAAATAGAACGCCATTGAGGGTTCATTGTTGAATCAGATTCTTCAAAAACTTTTTTTTTATAAGGATCAACAAAATAGGATGTATTCATATTTGTATTAATATTCATTTATTTCTTATTTCTATTCATACATCCTATTTTTTTTCTTTATTTTTATATTTTTATATTTTTATAATTTTTTATTTTATTTTTTTTTATTTATTTATATTAGTTATAAAAATGGACATTCAAGATATTAATTCAATTGTTATTCCTGAAAATATTATTATTGAAAATCAAAATGAAGAAGTAGTTAAAGAAAATCAAAATGATGAAGTACTTAAAGAAAATCAAAATGATGAAGTAGTTATTATTCAAAATCAAAATGATGAAGTACTTAAAGAAAATATAAATGAAGAAGTACTTAAAGAAAATATAAATGAAGAAGTACTTAAAGAAAATATAAATGAAGAAAAAATAGAATATGAGATAGAAGAAAATAATGAAAAAGAGAAATATGAAAATGCAATAATAGTATTTGATTTAGATGGAACTTTATGTAAATCAAGTTTAGAAATAGAATACAAAATGATAAATATACTTGAAAAAATAAAAAAAAAATATAATTGTGATTTAGCTATAAATGGAGGAGGTACATATGAGAAAATATGTAAACAAATAGGTGATGGAAAAAAATTATTTAAATATATATTTGCTGAATGTGGTTCAGTTGTATATGAAAATGATAAATTAATACAAAAAAATAATTTACTTAATCATAAAAGTTATTCTATGATTCAAAAATTAATTAAATATTCTATGAAATTTATATCAGAAGTTTCATATGATATTGGTGGTCATATGATAGATATTAGAAATGGTTTAGTATATATATCAATGGTAGGTATGCAAGCAAATGAAAATCAGAGGGAAATGTTTATGAAAGTAGATAAAAGAATGGATTTTAGAAAAAGATTATTAATTCAATTAAATGAGAAAAAAGATAAGATGATGATAAATCAACCAAAAAATTTAGATATATCAATTAAATATGGTGGTCAAGTAGGTATAAGTATTTTCCCCTTAGAATGGGATAAAGTTCAATGTTTAAAACATTTAAAAAATTATAAAAATATACATTATTTTGGAGATAGACATCAAGAAGATGGAAATGATTATATAATAATAAATCATGAAAAAGTAAATGGACATAAAATAAATAATCATGATGAAACATATGAAGAATTAGAAAAAATATTATATTTAGAATAAAATATAATAAATTATAAAAATAAATAAATGATTTTTTTTTTTAATTATGATTAAATTCAGATAAGAATCTAATTTTATATGATTCAGGAACATATTTTAAATATTTTTCCTGATTAATTTTTTGTAAATTATTTTTTAAATTAATGAAATCGCTTTCAAAATTATTAAAATAATCTTTATCTTTTTTATTTAATTGAAGAATTCTATCTAAATATGTAAATTTAAAAGGATCATTAGTCATAATTTCTTTTGTAGATGGAAAAATAGCACGAACTGGTATTTCAGCAAATTCAATTAAAATATTTAAATTATACCATGATACTTTTTTTGTAAAAAATTCTTCTAATACATATTTATTTCCTTTTTCAATTGCTTCATCTAATTTCATAAAAACAACCGTATTAACAACATCTATTGCTATTGCAGTATTAGTAAATGAAGTTAAAAAGAAAAAATCTAGAATATCAAATCTTACAAAAGATTTATCATCATCTTTTAAAGAACGAATATTTTGATTTGTACAAACTAAAGGAGTAGTTATTAGTTTATTTGATATTAAATATTCAAAACATTTAATAATTTTTTGTATACCTTCAATATAATCATCCATATCAACTGTTCCATTTTTTTTTATAACTTCAATATAAATATTATTAAATCCAATAATACTGCAAAATCGTTGTAGTAATAATTTATTAGAAAATAATAAAAAATCTTTTTTATTAAATTTCATAATCATAATAGTATTTAAATAATCCCATTGTTTAAATTTATTTTCAATATTATCTGTTAAATCCATAATATTATAAAAAACTTGACTTAAAAATTGAATATTTTCAAATTTAATTTTTTGTAAAATAGCATATTCCATAATAGCTTCAAAACAAATATTAAAATAAGGATGTTCAACCATTGGTGCTAAAAATTTAGATAATTCTTCTACTTCTTCTTGTTGTGTTTTAGGTTTTTCATTCTTTTTTTCTTTTTCCAAATCTTCCATATCAAGTTTTATTTGATAAATAAAATATTCTTTTATATGTTCAATATATCCAATAGCTACAAAATATTCATCAAAAACAACATTATCTAATGTATTTTTTAATACTTCTTCTAATTCAGTAGGAATACCATTTTTTTTATTGTGTATATAATCAATAATCCAATATTTATTATTTAATTGAGAATCAATATCATTTTCTAATGTTTTATTTAATTTAAGAGTATTTTTTTTTTTATTTTTACCCATTATGAGTTGTATATATATATATAATTATAAATTCTATTTTAAATATATTTCATTTAAGTTTAAAATTTATGTATAATTTAAAAAATAAATAATTTAAATAATTGTGTTTAAATTATAAAAAAATAATATAATTAAAATTAATAAAAAAAATGAGTGCTTATTTAGTTGATAAAAATTTTATTCGTTTAGATAATAGTCCAACTTATGAATTATCTTTTTTTGAATTAAAACTTGTTGTTAAATATGGATTTTTAAGTGTAGATTATTTAATTATTAAGCTTCAGGATTTAAAAGAACACGAAGGTTTGTCTGGTAAATTTAATAATTTTAAAATAAAAGAATTTATAGAATTTATTAAAGATGGTGAAAATTATTATCGTATTTATGAAGTTTTATTAATTAATAAAAATCCATTTGAGACAGATCAAAATATAGAAGATAAAGATGAAAGAGCTTATTTAGATTTATTAAATGAATTAATATTTAAAGGTGATTATAGAGAAACAAGAAATGCAAAGACTTTTTCATTATTTGGAAGAACATTAAAATTTGATTTAAAAGATAAATATCCTTTATTAACTACGAAAAGAACATTTTTTAGAGGTGTTATAGAAGAACTTATCTTTTTTTTACAAGGTAAAACAAATTCAAAATTATTAGAAGAAAAAGGTATTAATATTTGGAAAGGAAATACTAATAAAGAATTTTTAGAAAAAATGAATTTACCATATGAAGAAGGGGATATGGGACCAATGTATGGATTTAATTGGGTAAATTTTGGTGCTAAATATAAAGGAATGAATTATAATTATGAAGGTGAAGGTGTTAATCAAATAAAAGATGTGATACAATTATTAAAAAATGATCCTCATAGTAGAAGAATTTTATTTACAACATATAATCCAGAAGTAGCAAAAGATGGAGTATTATATCCGTGTCACGGATTAATATCACAATTATATGTAAATGAAAGAAATGGATTTAAATATTTATCTTTAAATACATATCAAAGAAGTGCAGATGCATTTTTAGGTTTACCATTTAATATTGCATCTTATGGAGCATTAGTATATATTTTATGTAAAATAATGGGTCCGGAATATAAACCGGATGAATTAATAATAAATTTGGGTGATATACATATATATGAAAATCATATAGAACAATGTATGGAACAAATAGGAAGAAAAGGATACAAATTTCCTAAATTAAATATAAAAGATTTTGAAGGGCAAAGCTCTGAAGATTGTGATTTTTCGGGATTAAAATATGAAGATTTTGAATTAATAGATTATAAATGTCATACAACAATTAAAGCAGATATGGTTGCTTAAATAAGTTTAATTTTATTTTATTTTATTTTATTTTAATTTTTTTTATTATTTTTTATTTTTTTATCCAAGTTTCATAAAATAATTCGGGATGATTATTTGAACGATATGAATCGTCTAAAATATAATTTTCTAATAAAGCCATTTTAGGAAAATAAATATTTCCTTCAAAATTTTTATTAATTTTAGTTATAAATAATAAATTTAAATTAAATTTCAATAATGCTTCTTCATAAATTTTTGTACCACCAATAATAAAAATAGTTTTATGAAAATATTCATTATTATATTCAATTGCTTTTTTTAATGAATTAACATGAAAGAATCCTTTTTCACATATCATACCATGTACATTTCTATTTATTACAATATTTATTCTATCTTTTAGAGGTTTTTTTAAACATTCCATAGTTCTATATCCCATAATAACAGTTGAATTTAATGTTTTTTCATGAAAATATTTTACATCTTCTGGATAATCCCATGGTAATTCATAATCTTTTCCTATTAAATAATTATTATCAAACGCAACAATAAGATTTATAGGATATGTATTATTCACTTTTTGTTCACTTTGAGAATATTGATAATTGTTTTCTTTATTGGAGAACATATTGATATTCATATTTTTATCTAATATATTTAGAAAAAAATTTAATATAAAAAAAACGATTTATTATAATTTATTTATAAACGCATTTATTTTTTTGTTTTAGATTTTATTTTTTTGCTTTTAGATTTAGTTTTTTTACTTATAGATTTTGTTTTTTTCTTTTTTTTTCCACCTTCAGATAATAAATCATATCCATTTATTAATGTACTAACATTTAAATTATTATTACCTCCACGATGCGTTCCACTTGCTGCTCTTATGATTCCCACTAATTCTTTGATTGATTTAGTTTGTGTATAAATAGTCATTGGTTTATCATTAGACCTGAAATGCATACCCCAACCTTCAGTACCTAATATTGAACCAAAGAAACTAACACCTAAACGAGATATTTTATAATCATAATTTTCGTTACATCCTAAAAACATTCCATCATCAATAATAATTTCTTCATGAGGACCTAATTGAATTGTTTCAAAAGTACCATAAGTTGATAACCATAAATAACCAGGTTGTGTAGAATTTTGTTTATGTTCAATGTGTCCAACAAAAAGTTGATCAGTACCAACTGGTATAATTTGCTTTATATCAAGATTACCAGTAATATCAAGATTTGTAGTTGCTGCTAAGAAAGCACCTTTTGTATATTTAAATTTTGAACCAATAGGTATTTCAATACAAACAATATCACCTGGTAAAGGAAGACCTAAAGTAATAAAACCTCCTTGATAATTACCAGAATGAATACGATTAGAATTAGAAGCAGATTCAATATGATTTTCTGATTTTGATAAACCAGTAAATTCTGAAAGAGTAATGGTTGAACCTGAAAGTGAACGCCATAAAGAACTAACAAAAGAATTAACTTTTAATTTACTTTTTTGTAAGTTACCTCTCATATACAAAAGAGACCCAGGTAAAGTTACAACACTAATATTTGGTGGTAAAAAAAGTTCTAAAGAACGATTACCTGCATCACCAATAAGTTTTGATTTAATCCCGTTTGGAAAAACGTTTTGGGTGAAAGTACGAATATTTTGTGAACGAATTTGATTTATTTTATTCATTATACTTTTCTTCTATTTTTAGTATATATATAAATTGAAATTAAATAAATAAAAAATAAAAAATAAAAAATAAAAAATAAAAAAATTGATTATAATGAATAAAGAAAAAAAAAATAAATTAAATATTTATAAAATATAGATAATATAATAAATAAAATGGGAAGTTTAAAAAAAGATTATAGTATAAATCAAGAAACATCATTTTATAATAAATATTTTTTATCAAATCCTTTAAATAATCAACAATTAATGACTGATAAACATTATAGTATAGCATCAGATAAACAAGTAAAGAATATTTTAAAAGATGAATTTACCTTAAATTATTCAGATTATGAAAAATTAAAATTAGCAGATCAATATAATAGATTATATGTAGATTCTATATCGGCTACTCAAGAAAAAGAGAAAATGCAAGAAAATAAAAAATTTTATAATATGTCATTAAAATTATTAATAAAGAATGCATCAGATGTTTATATACAATTAATAAATGAACTTTCAAATTTTATGACAAATAATGATCAAAAAAGTTTAAATCAATTAGGATATATTCTAACAAAAGGTGAAAATATGTTATATATTGGTTTATTATTAATAGTAATAGCGTTTTCTATGTGGTTAATTGAAATAACATCATAAAAATGTGAATTATAAAAAAGATATTTATTTGATAAGATAAATAAAAATATAGATAAAAAATAATATTTATTAAGAATAGAAAGATAAAATGAGATTAATAATAAGTGCAGAAGTGACAACACAAGATTTAGATAAATTATTAATTCCAAATCCAGTTTATGATTTAGTTATTGAAAGAAAAACAAAAGAATTAAAAAAATATTTAGAAGAACATCCTAAATTAATGTTTAATATAGCTCAATTTAATCAAGCTTTAAAAGTATCAAATCAATATGCAGCTCAAAGAAAATGTAATTGTTCATATCAAATTCCATGGTTACCTTATTATAGTGCTCAAAATAATATTAAATTTGGGCAATTATATATATCATTTACTCAACAAGTTGATTTATATAGATATATGATAAGATATTGGTATCCCTCACCACAAATATCAAATATGAGATATTTATCATTAATAGCATTAGGAACACTTCAAGAATTAAAATTAGCAAAACAATATATAGGTGCAGGTAAAGATCCATGTGTTATAGGTAATAAAGATGTAATAGTAGGAAAATGTTTTTCAAATAATTATCAATTTGTTCAATATTTAGATAATCATTATATATGGTTATAATTAAAATAAAAAATATAAAATAAATAGAGATATAAAGAAATAATGGAAAATAAGAATTTAATTTTAAATTATAATGAAAGTGAAGAAGATAATAATAGTGAAATAATAAATTTTGAAGAAGGATTAAAAATGGAAATAGATAATTTATTTGAAGAAATAGATATAGATGAAGAATTTAAAAAAGCTCAAAATATATCTACATCAAATATAATTTTATCAGATTGTTCAAAATTAATTCCTAGTTTACAAATAAATGAATATGTAATAGGTCCATATAATAGTTTATTAATAAGAAGTATAAATACATTTGTTCCTGATTTATTTAGAGTTTGTTGGTTTGTTCCGGGAATTGGTGTACCAGAAATTTGTCCTACGATAGATAATATTATTAGAACTATATTTTTTAATCAAACATTGATAGATGAAAATTTGTTAAAAGCATTTTTATATTTTGGTTTTTCTTCAGATATAAATACAAATTATGGTATAACTGTTCCTTCTCCTAAAAGTGTAGATTATTATGATTTATCATTATTTTTGAAAAATTTTTATAAAAATCTTTTTACAGAAGATATAGATAATTTTTATGATTTTACAAACCATTTTTTTCAAAGATACAAAAATAATACTTTATTATCTCAATTAATATTTTTTAGATTTATTATTAATAGAGCACATGAAAATACTACATTAGGTAAAGTTAATTGTCCTTATATAGTTCCTTGGAATGCAACTGCAGTATGTCGTGGATTTCAATTATATGATTTAAAAGCAATAAATTATACTTTAGATATTACTTTATTAAATAATATATATACATTGTTTAATACATGGTTAGGAAATGTTCAAGTATTAGGTACAAGTGTTGAAAGTGGAAATACTTTATTACAGTATGTTCAAAATTTCTTTTTAGTTTTATTATATACAGGTCAAGTATTTGAAGATATTGTTGTCGAATTTTCATATAGAATAACAAAAAAATGCTATTGCAAAAAACCGTATATGAGTTTACAATATTTTCAAAAATGCAAAGAATTATATCAAATTTATATTGAAAATAAAAAAAGATTAGGTTAATAAGTCTTAATTATATTTTTTAAGTTGATTTTATTTAATTATAAGTTAAATAAAAAAAAAAATAAATTTTTAATTAAATGAAAAAAAAATTGATTTATTTAAATTTCAGAATTAATAAATTTTAAAAATTAAATTAAGTGATTAATATTTTATAAAAGTAGATAAGAGAAGATAATAAATTAATTAAAAATATAAAAATGGAAACAACAAATAATCAAAATTATGATATTTTAAAAACAGAAGAATTTATTAAGATTGCAAAAGAACTTCATAAAGATTCAGAAGGAAACCCCTTATATTCCTATGAAAAAACAAGGTATATTTCTAATATTGAAAAAGTTATAATAACATGTAAAAATCATGGTGATTTTCTTCAAAGTCCAAAAAAACATAAAGTTTTGCAAGGATGTTCATTATGTGGAAAAATAAAGGCAGCAAACAAATTAAAACTAAGTACAAAAGATTTTATAAAAAAAGCAATCGAATCACACCATGATGAAAATGGACAACCTTTATTTGATTATGATGAAAGTGATTATAAAGGAAATGATATTCCAGTAATAATAAAATGTAAAAAAGCAGGACATCGTTTTGAACAAACACCAACTAATCATTATAGAAATGGTTGTAAATATTGTTCAGGATGTTATAAAAGAGATACAGAAGATTTTATAAGAAGAAGTATTGAAATTCATAAAGACGATGAAGGAAAACCATTATATGATTATTCTAAAGTTGAATATATAACAACAGAAGATAAAGTTGAAATAAAATGTCGCAACGGACATACATTTTTTCAAACTCCTCATCACCATTTAAACCATGGTTGTGACTTTTGTGCAAGAGGAGTTTATATTCAAAATACAGAACAATTAATTGAAGAAGCGAGAAAAGTTCATGGAGATAAATATGATTATTCAAATTCAATTTATACTGGAATGAATAATCATATAATAATAAAATGTGAAGAACATGGTGAATTTTTACAAGTAGTTTTATGTCATATAACTTATGGTAGAGGATGTATAAAATGTGCACAACAAAAGAATGGTATTTTACAAAGAAAAACATTAGAAAAATTTATTGAAGAAGCAAATATAATTCATGAAAATAAGTTTGATTATTCTAGAGTACATGAATCTTATGAAAAATCAGATTCTAAAATTAATATAAAATGTTCAAAATGTGAAGTTAATTTTATGATGAGAGTAAAAGATCATTTATATGGCCAGGGTTGTCCAAATTGTAAAAATAAAACACATGTTGTTTTGTTTGATTTTTTAAGAAAAGAACATGGAACAGAAACATTTGTGTCTGAAAAAAAATTTGAAGGTTGTAAAAATAAAAATTATTTACCATTTGATTTTTATTCAAAAGAACATAATTTGATAATTGAACTTGATGGTAGACAACATTTTGAAGAAGTAAATATATTTAGAGAAACTCTTGAAATTAGACATAAAATAGATTTTAAGAAAATGTATTTTTTACAAAAAAATAATATTAGTTTAATACGTATTTATCAGGAGGATGTATATGAAAACAGATACGATTGGAGAAATGACCTAATTAATAATATAAATATTCATTTAGAAAATAAAGATATTTTTAAAATTTGTTATTTATCAAAAAATAATAAATACGAAGATTATAAAAATAAATATGAAAAATATTTAATAGAATATAATGAAAAAAATATTGAAGAAATTATATATATTGATGAAGAAGATGAATGTGAATTTATTGAAGATTAATTTTTTATAAATAAAAAAAAAATAAAAATTTAAAAATAAATAAAAAAAATTAAAAAATTTAATAATTAAAAAATTTAATAATTAAAAAATTTAACAATTAAACAATTAAAAATTAATATTATAATTTTTTTACAATTTGTAAAATCTATTTATTTTGATTTATTATTTTTTCTATTTAGAAGACTACAACTTGTGAAAGATGTGTCTTGCAAATGATTTGTTGTTTAAACTTAAAAGATGTGATTATTTCTGCATTTGATAGTCACATGCGTCTTCATAATTATATAAAAAGGTCCGTTTTTATCAAAATGTATTTTAATTGCTTTTTGAATAAAATCTTGTGTAGATGATCTTATTGATTCTCCTTGTTGTTTTTTAATTTCCATTGCACATCTGGTCATCTTTTTTATTACTAATATGATGATATGGATATTAATATGAGATTTGGATTATGAAGAAAATCTCCGTGATTTTTACATGAAATTATTACTTTTTCTTCTTTAGTTTTGTATTACGTTTTTTTATAAAGGTATTTTGGATTTCCATTTCTGTCTTTATGAATTTCTTGCGCCTCTTAAAATAAATTGTTCTGTTGTTTTTTTTTTGTATTTTTAAAATATATTTAATCTTTATTATTTTTAATATATATATATATTATTTTATTTTTAATTAATCATTTTTTTCATTTAATTAATTAAATTTACTTTTAAAATTATATTTATTAATTTTAAAATTAAAAAAAAATATGTTTATTACGTTTATTTGATTTTACAATTTATTAATTGATTTTATAATTTATTAATTGATTTTATAATTTGTTAATTGATTTTATAATTTGTTAATTGATTTTATAATTTTTTAATTGATTTTATAATTTTTTTAATTGATTTTTTTAATAATTTATTTTTAAACATGTATTCTTGGTACAATGTGCATAGCCATTAACTCTTGGATAAGTAGTTTACTGGCATATGGTATCTGAACTTTAGTAAACTTAGTAGTATTATCAGAATAGAGAGACTTGTAAATACCTTTTTCTGGATTAACTGGACTTATCATACCTGTTTCATTATCAATCCAAACATAATATTTATCTGAGTTATCAAAAAATCTTTCTTTCAAAAATTGTACAGAACCATGAGCAATCATTGCATCGCGTTCCATCTCCCCAAAGCGCAGACCACCTTCTCTTGACCTCCCCTCTGTGGGTTGCCTTGTTAATAATTGAACCGGGCCCTGGGCTCTTCCGTGTATTTTATCATCAACAAGATGCTTGAGACGATAAATGAAAGAAGGACCGATAAAAATGTTTGCTTTAATTTGTTCACCACTTCTTCCATCATATAAAACTTCACTACCACTTGAATGGAATCCGTATTCTTCGAGAATAGGTCCAATATCTTCAACAGTAATATCTCTGTAAGGTGTAGCATCCATTTCAGTACCTACAAGTGAACCAACTTTACCAAAAATACTTTCAATTAATTGACCGAAGTTAAGACGTTTAGGAAGACCAATAGGATTCATAATTAAATCAGGAGTCACACCATCTTTTGTGAAAGGCATATCTTCTTGTTTATAAACCATACCAATAGTACCTTTATTACCATGACGACCTGAAAATTTATCACCTATTTCAGGTTTTCTGTCAGAACGAATTCTTACTTTAACAAAGTCATAACCATCACCATTTGAATTTCTGTAAACCATATCAACAATACCAGATTCATTTGAACGAATACTTGTACTCATATCTCTGTATTTAGGTTCTTCACCTTCTTTAGCATTTTTTAATTCAGTGACTTTACCAATAATAATATCATTACCTGATACATAAGAACCAACTCTTACAAAACCATTTTCATCTAATTTGTCATAACTTCCATAACTCATTTTTTCAGTTTGTACTTTACCATTTGAATAAAATTTCTCAGGTTTTCTGAATTTTTCATCTTCCATTAATGCACTATTCTTCTTCTCTTCATCTTTATAAGTTCTGTAAAAACTACTTGAAAACATACCTCTTTCAATAGCTGATTGATTCATAATTAAAGAATCTTCCTGATTATAACCAGTCCAACAAGCTACAGCAACAACAACCATTTCACCAGCAGGTATTTCACTACTGAATAAATACTTTGAAGGAATAGTACTTACAATAGGTTTCTGAGGATGATGTAAAATATGAGTTTGAGTATCCATACGATGTCTAAATGCAGCTGAATAAATACCTAGTGCTTGTTTACCCATTGCACCCTGGAAAAGGTTACGAAGACCGTAGTTATGGTCTGAAAATGGAATGTTAGTAGCAAGAACACCGCAAATCATAGAAGGATGAATTTCACCATGAGTATAATGATAATAAGAATAATTACTCTTTTTATTATTTTTCAAACAATGTGAATCCATTGCAATCATTAAAGTATCAGATTCTTCAACATCAATATATTCAATAACAGCTTCTGAATCATCAAAGTCATCAATTGAATTAGTTGTTTGTAAATTATCTTTTGTCTTTAATTCAACTTCAATTAATTTATTCCACTGTATTTTTTGTGTTCTAATTTTTTTAGCATATTCAGATGTTATAACATAATCATTATCTTTAATTATATATAAAGGTCTGCAAAGACGACCACCATCAGTAAAAATAATAATTTCATTCTTTTCAATATACCATGAAATAGATGTATAAATATTAATTAAACCAATTCTTCTCATTTTTCTTAAATTTTTAATAAGTCTATCTGGTTCAAATGTTTGACCATACCAATCACCATTTAAAAATACTTTTACACTATTCATTATTTCTTTAGGTTGTAAACCTTCTAATTGTTGAACTCCTAAATCATCTAAATAAACTCTCACTTGTTCAGGATTTGATGGAATAGTAATATGACACATTAAAGCCATATTTTTTACAATACCAATAGGTGCACCTTCAGGAGTTTCATATGGACAAATTACACCCCATTGAGTACAATGTAGCTTACGAGGTTGAACTGTTTTCAATGATTTGTCCATAGGATAAATAATACGACGCAAGTTTGATAAAGTACCAAGATAAGTTAAACGAACCATTGTTTGAGATACACCCGTTTTAGGTTTAGAAGAATTCTTTAAACCCCATGAACCATTTGAAAGTGAAAACTTCAAACCACTTTCTATTTCATTGGGTTTCATTTTCTTTGTTAAATTCTGAGGTAAATCATCAAATCTTCCTTGAGCTTCATCTTTTTCACATCCTGTTTTGATTTCTTTAACAAATTTAGTAAATAAATTTCTAAATAATTGAGCCATTAATTCACCACTTGTTTCAACACGACGATTCATAAATGAATCTTTATCATCATAATCTAATATACCAAGATGACATTTAAATAATTTATTTATCATATATCCTAAGAAATATGCTTTTTTAATAGGTGATGGTCCTACTTGTGGAAATAGTTCTTCACATATAGCATTAAATACAAATGATAATTTACAAGTATTATCATCTTTAAATTTATTCCATTGAACACCTGTAATATTTCTTGAAATATATTCTAATGCTAATTTTTGAGTTGTTATACCAAAATTTTGAGCTTCTTCAATTGATGCATTCATTAATTCAATCATTTGTTGATTACTTGGGTCATCAATATCATAAACAATTGTTTCAATGATTTTCTTATCACTTACACAATTTAATGCTCTGAATAAAACAACTACCGGAATTTCTTGCTTTAATCTTTTAAATCTAATCTTTAATGTTCTACCTCCTGTTTGTTCCTCTTTTGCTTTCATTTGTAAATAAACAGGTGATACATTAGCCGGAGCATTTGGATGAACACAATATACTTCAACTTTTTCACAATATTTTTGTTGAGTTCCACCAATCTTAAATGATAATACTTTATTTTCAATACGTTTTTCTTGACCTACAATAACTTTTTCAACACCTTTAATAATAAAATAACCTCCTTGATCAAAATTACCTTCTCCCATTTCTGTTTTTGTTAAATTTGTTTGATCTGATAACACACAGAATTTAGAACCTATCATTATAGGAATTCTACCACAAGGATAACTTGGAATAGTTTGTGTTTGTTCTTCTTCAATTGTTTTTGTTGAACCATCTGGATTTTTCTTAACTGTTACCATTTTATAATGAATATCAATGTTTAAATTACCTGAATAAGAAAGATTTCTTAATCTTGCATCATTAGGATACATTGGTTTGTGTGGTGCATCATTTAAAACTGGTTTACTAACATAAACTTTTCCAAATTCAACTTGAAAATATCTGTTAATTGATGAACTCTCTTCATCTTTATTAAATTCTCTTTTGTCTGGTATTCTTATAACAAAATCTTTTTCTTTTACAATTTGTCCTAATTGTGTTGTCATAAAATAATTAAATGAAGATAAATGATGTTGGACTAATACATCTGGTTGTTTAAAATATGTATCAATTACTGTCCAAGTATCTTCATCCCAATTAAAATTACTTCTGATTTCTTCTTCTTGTTTTTCAATATTTTTAGACATTGTTTACTCTATAATATATTATTCTAATTTTTTAAGTACATTTAAATTTTCAAACTTTTTTTAAATTCATTTTTTTTTTCATTTACCTAAGATTTTTTTTTTTCTTTTAAAAGAAAAAGATCGCAAAAAGAAAATAAATAATAAAATTTTAATTAAAACTATTGTATAATTATTACTATTTTTTTATAAAATTGAAAAAAAAATTAATTTAATTATTTTATAAATTAGTATTTAAAATACTTTTCTTTAAGTTGAATTAAAAAAGAATTATTATATTTAATTTATAAATTATTTATATATATTTTATAAAATATTACTTTTAACTTAAAAAAAATAATTTATTTAAAAAAAATTAATAAGTATTAATAATTTTAGATATTAAATTTATTTCCATTTTGATAAACAACATCTTCATAATTAATTCTATTTGTTAAATTATATGATTTAATATAAAAATTAAGATTTGAATATTTTTTAATTAATTTATCAAAATAACGGAAAGGATAACAATGTCTAGTATAAAAAGTGTACTTCAAACCATCATAAGTTTTAAAAATATTAACTTTATATGCATTTGAGACACAACCTAAATTTTTAATATAATCATCAACATATTGGAATGAAGTATTATCAAAAATTTTTGTTAAATCTAATTTTTCTGAATTATTTGAATTTTCTAAATAAAAATTATTAATACTTTCTTCATCTAAATTATTATTTTCATCTATATTAAATTTTATATATATTGTATTAAATACAAAACTATAATTACCATCTCTAAAACAATTAGGTGTTGGTAAACTTTTTCTATAATTATTAGTTGTTATCACTCTTGGCAACTCTGAATGAGTTCTAAGCAAAGCACTTTGATAATCATTTTCCTGATGTGAAAAAGTATTCATATTTTGATTTTCTTTTTTAAATTTCCAATATCCTTTAAGTTCATTTTGTTCTGAATTTTCAATAATTATATTTTTTTCAGAATTATTTAAAATAATATTATCTTTTTTAATAATATTTTCTTCATTTTCAATTTTAATATTATTCAAATTATCATTATTATTTTGAATTTCTTTAGGTAAAAAGTTATTTATTGTTAATAAATTATTAGAAGGTTTTAAAATATCACTGTCTTTATCATTATTATATAAAGTACGTTTCCATATTTTATCATTATCTTCTTTATGAATAATACTATTATTTTTTTTATTAAAATTATTGGTATTATTATTATTATTATTAATATTTGTATTATTAACAGTATTTATTTTTTTCCATTTACCATTTTCATCTAGATTTTCTTTAAAACTTCTATGTTTATTTGAATAATCTTTAAATTGAGGTATTTTACTCATTTTAATATATCTTGGTATATGTTCATAAAAAATAAATATTTTTATAAAAAAATCATTCATTTTTTTATAATAATAAATACGTTATTATATAAAATATGGTTTTTAAAATATTTACGTTTATTAAAAAAATTTACGATATAATTATAAAAAAAATAAAAAAATGAATATGATAAAGATGATAAATTAATAAAATAAATTATAAATTAAGATTTTTTAAAAATGCAAACACCGAAGAAAAGAGTTTTGAAATCAAATTTAAAAAAGAATTTAAAAAAAGATTTTCAACCATATTTTCATCAAAAATATGCAATTTTAAAGAACTTGGAGATAATATCAAGAGGTGACCCTTATATAGAAGGTGTTATGGGACAACTTCCCAGAATGGGAAAATCTCATATAATGTTAGGTACAATTTTAGAGTATTGTAAAACAAAAGAATTTTCAAATATTTTAATTTTATCAACAGCACCAAATGATAGTTTACCTCCATTATTAGAAGATTTAAATAAATATAAAGATTTTGAAGATTTTTATTTTGAAAGAATTGAAGAAGATATGAATGAAAATGAATTGAATGAAAAAATGAAAAAAAAGAATATTTTTTTAGCATCAAAACAATTTTTACAATATCGTATTGATGAAAAAGAGATTTTACCTCTTCCTAAAATTGATTTATTATTTACTGATGAAATTCATAATGGAGGATGTACTGATTTATCTAATGATATCTTTAAAATTTATGCTTTTGAGGCTCATAAATTTTATGTATCGGGTACTTATGGTTCAGCAATGGATTATTTTAGAATCCCGATAGAGAATTTAAATTTATTTGATTTAGAAAGTATAGCTTTATGTAAAAGAATTAGACAAAGAGAGTATCAATTAAAACTTATTGAAAAACATGGACCTTTAATGCAAAAATGTATTGAAGAAGAAGAAAATCTAGAAGAAGTTGAAAGATTTTTTAATAGATTACCTGCATTGGTTTTACATTCAGTTAATTTAACTGATGAAATGTTAAATAACTTGGAAAATTTTAATAAAAATAATGATTCAAATTATGGATTATCTTTAAAAGCTTTTTTTGAATTAAATGAAGAAAAAGATGGTTTTCAAAATGAAGAATTATTAATTAAATTATGTAATGGTATTTTTAAAATTGATTCTCCTAATAAATCTATTTTTGATAATATTATTAAAAAAAATAAAAGTGTTGGAGAAAGAGGTTTTCAATTAGATTACCCTTCAATTGTAATGTGTTTTTTACCTTTTGGTAGAGGACAACGAATTAATGATGTATCAAAATGTTTTCAAAAATTATTTATTGATAATCATATTAATGATGATTTTGATATTTTAATATTAAATGATTCTGATTCAAATAATTCTAATTTTTTAATTAAATCCGAGAAGGAGGGTTATAGTTCGGACAAAACATCACTTGACAAAATAAATAAAAAATATAATTCTATTATTAATAAAAAGAAAGGATTATTAGTTTTAAGTGGTAAAAAATGTATGATGGGTATTTCAATACCACGTTGTGATGTTGTTATATTATTTAATACATGGTCAGAATTAAATCCTATTTTTCAATCAATGTATCGTTGTATGACTGATGATTATGATGAACCAATGAATCAAAATAAACCAGAATATGTTAAAAAATATGGACATGTAATAGATGTTAATTTTCACAGACAAATTCAATTAATAGTAAATTATTCAAGTAATATATTTTCAGGTACAACAACTCAAGATGCGATTAAAAAAGCATTTGAATTAAATTTATTTGAAATTGAAAAAGAATCATGGTATAATACTGTATTTGATGAAAAAGAAATAGGTTTTGAAGAATTAAGTGATAAAATATATCAATCTTGGTTTGAATCAGCTGATGCTAAAAGAGTTAATAATATAGTTGAAGATAGATTTTTAGATAATATTAGTTTAGATAAAAATATTGTTGATTTTATGAATGGTGCAAACGTATCATTAAATTCAAGAACAAATATTATTGATATTGATTTACATAAAGATCATAGTTCAGTTAAAAAAGGATATAAACCAAAAAAAGATGAAGATGGTGAAAATAAACAAAAAGGAGGTAATGGAAAATTAAAAGATAGTGAGGAAATGGATTATGAAAAAGATTTTAAAGAATTACAAAAATTCAAAGATTTTTTAAATCATATTATATTTTTAATTATTATTTTAACAATAAAAAATCCAGAATCTATCCAGTTTAAAAATATGTTTAATTTAATTCAAAATAATAATTTATTAAAAATTATATTTTATCAAAAAATTAAAGATTGGTATAAATATAATTATATACATCTTAATGAACATCAACTTAAATTTAATGAAAGTTTATTAAAATTATTTGATTTATATTTTCCAGATGGACATTTACTCCATAAAAATATTAAATTAATGAAAGAACTTTTTTGTTCTAATTTAAATAACCCTAAAATCTTACATAGAATGATTCAACAATATATTACTTCCACTGAGTTGGAAATTAAAAATTTTGGAAATGTATCAACACCATATGATATTGTAAATCATATTATTGATAAAATACCTGATAATTATTGGAAAATTGAAAGAAAAGTATTTGAACCATGTTGTGGTAAAGGTACATTTGTATTAAAAATTATTGAAAAAATGATGAAAAATTTAGAAGGTGATTTTGAAAATGAAGACGAAAAGTATAAATATATAGTTGAAAATTGTATATTTTATGCTGATTTAGATTTATTAAATATTTATATAACAAATATTTTATTAAAAAAAAATATTCAAAATATTAAATTAAATTATTACTGTGGAAATAGTATTGATTTTAATCCTTTTGAACATTTTGAATGGATTTTAGAAAATAGATTTGATGCTATTTTTATGAATCCACCTTTTACAGATGGTTCTGGTGCACGAGGTGCAAATCACAAATTATGGGACCATTTTGTTTCAAAATCTATTAATGAATGGTTAATTCCAAATGGATTATTAGGAACAATGCATCCTTCAGGATGGCGTCATGTTGAAGGTATTTGTAGTGAAATACTAAAAAATAAACAAATGATATATTTAAAAATATTTAATGATAAACAAGGTAAAAAGATATTTAATTGTAATGTTAGATTTGATTTATATTTATTATTAAATATTGAAAATACAAGATTAACACAAATAATTGATGAAAATAATCAAATGATTTATTTAAATTTGAGAAATCAAATATTTATACCTAATAAAAATATAGAATATATTTATTCACTTGTAGCAAAAAATAATGAACCTAAATTTGAAATTATTTATGACCGTTCTATGTATGGTACTGATAAAAAAAATATGAATTCAAAAGAAAATGATGAATTTAAATATCCATGTGTATATTCAATTAAAGTGACTGATGAACCAAAATTTCATTATTCAAATGAAAGAAAAGGACACTTTGGTATTTCTAAATTGATATTTGCAAGTGGTGCAACTGGATTTTTGAAAGATAAAAATGGAGAATTTGGTTTAACTAATTATGCAAAAGGTATAGTAGAAAGTCCAGAAAATATTGATAAATTATATACTTTTATGAGAAGTGATAAATTTGAAAATATTAAAGAGAGTTTATATATAACTATGAATGAGATTAATTATCAAGTTTTAAAATTATTTAGAAAAGATTTTTGGAAAAAATAAAAAATAATTAAAATATTAAAATTAAAATAATAATTTAATTAGATATAATTATAATTATAATTTAAAAATTTTTAAACAGAAATTAATGATTTAAAAAGTTTAAATTATTTAGATGATATAAATTATTCAATTTTTAAGTTAAAAATACTACTTTTAACTTAATAAAGAAAAAAAATAAAATAAATAAAAATATTTAATTTAAATAGGGAATAATCAATGAATTATTTACAATATTTAGAAGATTTATCAAAAAATATAGATGAAAAACATAAAACGAATATAAAAAATAAAGAATCATTTGCTGAAGTATCAACACCTTATTTATTAAGAAAAGATATGTTAGATAAAGTACCATCAAAAGTATGGTCAAATAAAAATATAAAATGTTTTGAACCATCATCTGGAAAAGGTGGTTTTTTAGTTGATATAATAATAAGATTTATGAATGGATTAAAAGGGAAAATAAAGAATGAAAAGAAGAGATATAAACATATAGTTGAAAATATATTATATTTTGCTGATATCAATGAAAAAAATATAAATATAAATTGTAAATTATTGGATCCTAAAAATGAGTTTAGATTAAATAGTTATGTAGGATCGTCTCTTGACCTAGATATTGAAAAGAAATTAAATGTTAGTCAATTTGATATTGTTATTGGAAATCCTCCTTATAATGATGATACTGGAGCAACTGGTAGAGGTCATCAATTATGGGTTCAATTCGTGAAGAGGGCTTTGGATTATTGGTTAAAACCTAAAGGAATACTCGTATATGTTCATCCATCCGGATGGAGGAATGTAGAAGGTGATGGAGGAGAATTATTAAAAAGTAAAAGATTTATGTATTTAGAAATACATAATGAAAAAGATGGACAAAAGATATTTAAATGTAATACAAGATATGATTGGTATGTATTAATGAATGAAGATAATAAAAATAGAAAAACAAAAATAATGGGAGAAGATGGAAAAATATATAAAGTAAATATGCAAAATGAACCATTTATACCAAATTTTAATATACCTCAAATATTAAAAAAGATAGCTAAAAAAGAAAAAGATAGATTTACTATATTATACAGTAGAAGTGCATATGGAGCAAATAAGAAATGGGTAAATAGACATAAAACAAAAAAATTTAAATATCCAGTTGTATATTCAATAAATAGACAAAATAAACCAACATTTTTTTATGCAGATACAAATAAAAATGGATTTTTCGGAATACCTAAAGTTATATTCGCTAGTGGAGCAACAGGATTTATAATAGATGAAAAAGGTAAATATGGATGTACAAATTTTGCAAAAGGAATGGTTGTACCTAAAAAAGAATTAAAAAGATTATATAAATATGTAGTGTCAGATAAATTTAAAATATTGGAAAATGCACTTTCGATATCATTTAGAGAAATTAATTATAAAGCATTAGGATTATTAAATAAAAATTTTTGGAAAAAAATAAATAAATAAATAAAAAATTATAATCTTTTTATAATTTAATTATAATTATATGTATATTATAATTAGGGATATTTAAAAACATAATGAAAAGTATAAAAAAAAATAAAACTACAATTATTAAAAAAGAAAAAAATAAAAAAATAAAAATAAAAAATGATAAAAATATAAAATCAAATAAAACAGCTATTTGTTTATTAGCTTTTCAACCAGGAGAAGAATTAATTAAATTATATGATGATTTATATAGAGGGAATAAATATGATATATATGTTATAGTAGACGATAATAATTATGATATTAGTGAATTGGAGGACGATTTTTCAAACATAAAATTTATAAAAATAAAAGAAGAAATATGTTATAAATATGGATATATTCATTTAAATTTTATGGTTAAAAAAGGAGAACCAAGTGCATGGGATAAATGTATATATTATTTTTGTGAGGTAAATAAGATAAATTATAAATTTATATGGTTTTTGGAAGATGATGTATTTGTTCCAACATCTAAAACAATTAAAAATATAGATTATAAATATGGAAATGAGGATCTATTAATAAGTAGAAATGATTTAGTAAAAAATAGAAAAAATATAAAAAATAATATACCATATGTACAAATTCAAGAAATTGAAAAATATATGAATTCAGAATTAAAACCTTTTTTATCAAAATCAATGGTTTGTGCAATTCGTATATCAAATAATTTTATAAAAAAAATAAAATTGTATGTTGAAAAAAATAAATCAATGTTTTTTTTGGAATTTTTTTTTCCAACATTAGCTAAGTATTATGGATTAAATATAAAAAAAACTGATGAATTAAAAAATATAGTATTTAGAAAAATATGGACTATTGATGATATATTTAAAGAACAGAATACATTATTTCATCCAGTTAAAAAAGTTTTATTACAAAAATCTTTTAGAAAAACATTACAGCCAAATCAGGTTTATTTTTTGTCAAAAAGAACTTTTAAAAAAAATCTATTAAATAATAAATATATTGAATTTAATAACATGAATTTATTACAAATAATTATATTTAAAAATCAAAATGGAGAGACATTAAAATTAATTCAAAATACTTCAATAGATGAAAATAAATTATATTTGGAAATAGAAAAAAAACATAAAAAAAATATATTTTCATTTAAAATAAATGTGGATTCTCTTGATGATATAGAAATTTTAATAACAATATTAAAATATAAATTTTTTGCAATTCAAACAATTGCCAAAGAACATTATACATATAAAAAACATGTTAATATTTATTTTACAAATATACCAGGAGTTATAGAATTTGTAGAATTTGAATCATATTCAGAAGAAAAATTAAAAGAAGCATATATGGAATTAGGTTATAATAATAATGATATTAAAAGTTTAGATGAAGTTATTAATGAATCAGATAAAATTTTTGATATAAAAACTAATATGGATATATCATTAGAATTTGAAAAATATGAAAAAGCATTAAAATATGTAAAAAAAAGAAAAGAATTATATAAAAAATTATTAGAAAAACAATATAAGATATATCAAAATATATTAGAATTATTTGGAAGTAAAATTAAAATATATAATAAAATTATGTTTGTTTAATAAAAAATATATTATTAATATTTTTATTATTTATAAATATATTTATATATTTATAGAAGTTAAATAAAATTAAAATGAAAAATAATATTGACAAAATTGAAAAAGAAACAATTAGCAAAATATTAAAAGTTAAAAATATATTTAAAATACCAAAAAATGTAAATATGGAAATAATATTTGAAAAAACATATCAAGAAGAGCCTTTTCAAAAAGAATTAGATCAAAGAGTTCAATTATTAAAAAATATTAATAAAAATAATCAAAAAGAAAAAATTAATAAAGTATTAAATTTAATGCAATCATTACATGGATTTGAAAAAAAAATATTTAAAAATTTTACAAATAATGAAGAATATGAATTAATAACAACAAATGATATTTTAATTGAAAAAAAAAAACAAAAAAAAATAAATTACGAAAATATTTATTATGGTTTTGAATTAAAAAAAAATAGTTCATTTTATAAAAATCAAAAAAATAATATAAAAAAATACCAAAATTTAAATGTTTATTATATTATTAGTTCTATATTATATTCATATAATTATTTAAATAAAGAAGGTTCATGTTTATATAAAATATCAATTCCAGATATTCGTATTATAGATACATTATATTATTTAAATTTTATTTTTAATGAAGTTTATATAATTGATAAATTTATAGTTTTTTGTAAAGGATTTAAAAAAGATATAAATCAAATAGAAAATTTAAAAAATATAATAAAAAATAATTATAAATTTATAAAAAAAAATAAAAAAAATGAAAAAAAATTAATAAATTATCTTAAAAATATTATTAAACTTAATACTTTTTATAAAAAAAAATTAATATTAAATCATTCATATAAATTATACATTTTATACACATATATATCAATTTTTTATTGTATTTATAATACTAAAAATTATTTAAAAAAAGAGAATAATTCTAAAAATAAAATAAAAAAAAATTTAAAATTATTATTTTTAAATAAAATTTATAATTTAAAAAATAATAATAATTTAAATTATTTTAATATTAATTTTGAAGATAAAATTATAAATAATAACGATTTGTTTATAAATGAAATAATAAATAACTAATTTCTTTTTTTTTTTAATTCATTTAAAAAATATCTTGGATTAAAATATTCAATTTTACAATTAGTACCGAATATATGTTCAAATATTTCTTGTTTAAATAATAATTCTCTATATATTATTAAATTAAAATCAATACAACTTTTATTATAACTATTTTTAAAATCAACATATAATCTTCTATAATCTTCATTAATATGTAAAATATTTAATATTAAATTTCTAATTTTTTTTAAAACATTATTTATTTTTTTTATATTAGAATTTTTATAATTAATATTATCAATTATAATATTTTTATTTAATTTATTCAAATCTTCATCATATAATCTAGCAAATAAAAATGTTATTATAAAATATCTTAAATCATAAGTATTCCAATCCTTATTTAAATAAGGATTTGACAGTCTTATATCCATAAAATGATTAAAACTAGAGTTCATAAATTCACATGGAATATTATTTGAATTAAAAATAATTAAAGATGAAAAAGTAAAATCAATTAATTTAACTTCAAATTTTGATAAATCAAATTTATTATTTATAATATTAAAATTAACAATTATATTTGGTAAATGTAAATCTCTATGAACAAAAAAACATTCATTTTGATAAAATATTAATATTTCACATATTTTTTTTAATACTTCAATAATAAATTCATAAAAAAAGTTTATTTCACAAAAATATATTTTTTTTTTATTTATTTGTATTGGTTTAATTAATAATTGTTGTAAATTTAAAGAGTATTTATAATTAATTCTATTTTTTCTAGCAAGATTCATTTTTGTTATACTTTTTCTTTTTTCTTCTTCTGGATATGTTAAATGTAAATAAATATTTTCAATATTTGGTACAAATAATGGATTTAAATTATATAAATATTTTTGAATAAAAAATGAAAAAAGATAAATTGATGACATATAACTAGATTTGGGATAATTTTTTAATCTTAAATTTTCTAATTTATAAATAGATTCATTATTTAAACGAGTAGATGCTGTAAAACCAGATGTTCCTTTAGATTCAGGTAAATAACTAATATTTTCAGTATTAAAATCTAATAATACAAATGAAATACATAATAAATAATATTCCCTTTTTAATCTAAAAATATCATCAAATGGTTCTGTGATTGGCATTAAATATAAATTTAATAATCTTATAATAGCTCTTTTATGTATTGGATGTTGATTTAAAAATGGTAATGAATTTAAACCTAATTTATCCAATAATATTTCCCAAGGTATAAATGGTATATCTTCTAATTCATGTAAAAATTCACTATTTTCATTAGGTGTTCTTTCTTTAATAGCAAATCTACATTCTTCAGTTTTCAAATGTTCTTTTTTGAATCGTAAGGATAAATTATAATTATCATTTTCTACATTTTTAAATATTCTTTTATGCTCATTACCATAATTTTTCATATGTTGTGCTAAATAATTTGTATATTCCATATTTATAAGTGTTCTATTATTTTTTAAAGGTTGATTAGAATTCATCCAATTTTGAAATAATTTTCTTAATTTGGGTGTAGAAATATTAGGTTGGCTTTCATTACGTTCTACAATCATTTCATTTCTTAATAAAGTAATATCTTTCATAAAAACTAATTGACATATTTTTCGTTCCATTTCAAAAATAGATTTTAATAAAC
>JACCEB010040578.1_pt1 | contig 43412 bp, 39 predicted proteins | sample 7454761 | NCBI WGS metagenome assembly JACCEB01 (sample SAMN15323454, study PRJNA562643) | freshwater metagenome | isolation source: river surface water | place: USA:Blue River Watershed | collected 2017-08-18
TCTATTTTCCCAATATAATTTTTTATATTTACTAATTGAAACACGAGTGACACCATAAATTAAAGCTCTTCTTTCATAATATTTATAAGCTTGCCATAGAGTAGGCTTTTTTAAACTTTTTTTTAAAAATTTATCATGAATGTTATGTGACATTTTCTTTTTTTATATAAATAAATTATATTTTATTTATATTTTCTAAAAAAATAAATTTTTAATTTTTTAATTTAATTTTAATTTTTTTAAATAAACGCATTTTGAATTTTAAATTTTAAATTTGGTCATAAAGGAATTTTGTACCTCCCATAAGTTTGCGATTTGCCGAAGTAGATTGAACAAAAATATTATATTCTGCAAAATCTGATGGTTTAACTCGCTTCTTTTCATCATAATCAATTAGATTAAGTAGTTTTCTAGCATAAAGACCTTCAAAGAAATTACCAGTACTCTTTTCTTGTAAAATAATCTCTTTTCCTTTTTGAATTAATTCTGGTTTGTTAAATTCATAAAATCCTTTTCCTACTGAAAATGTTAAACCATTATCACTTGCAAATTGTTTAATATCAATATCATTTGAAACATCAAGAACTTGGAATCTAGATGGAGCACAAGGTTTCTTCTGAAAATCAGCTTCTGTTAACTGTGTATAATCAATATCCTTCTTTCTACTTCCTCTTTTAGAAGATGTTGTTGAAGATGTAGTTGATGAAGTTTCAACATCTTGGACATAATGATAAGTATTCCTATTATGTTCATCAATCTGTTCAATAGTTTGACGACCAAGTAGAACATCGAACATTTGACGCATATTTGTGTTCATTCCTTGGTTTTTAACTCGAAGTTCATTTTCATAAGTCTCAAGTCTTTCTTGTCCCATTGCTTTGAATGAAATAGCCATCATCATTTCTATGACATGAGCAAATTGTTCTAAATATAAATTGTAACCATTTGTTTCTACTGCAATTTTACGATAGAAATCTTTAATATGTTTTTTGTTTTGCCAATTGTTACAAAATACAGAATAAATATTAATTCCCCTCGCTTTAATCTTTTGTAATTCTTCTTCCCAGTTTCTACCATTTAATGCTACTTCAGGAGAATGTGGGATAGTATCAGAAATGAAGATTAAAGATCTGCTGCTATCTGATATCCAATTTAGTTGATGAACTCTGTAAAAAGCATCTTCAATGCATTCTTGATAGCCTTCACCGCGACTTGACCATCCAGGAGGACCTTCAATACCTTTAATATTATTTAAATTTTCCATAAAATTAATTAAAGCTTCTTGTTCAACAGTAAAATCTTGCCCTTTCCATACATAGTCATCATTATAATCCTGGAAAAATCCTAAAGAAATTCTTACACCAGGGATTTTTTCAAATAAATCTTTTACAATACTTCTAATGTTATTTTTAATGCGATATAAACAACTTGACATGGAGCCACTTGTGTCTGCTACTATCGCAATATCGTACTTGCTGCTCATTTTATCTCTTGCTAATGAAATTTCTTTCTTATAAATTATTTATTCTAAATATAAATATTCATTTTTTTTTAAGTTCGTTTTTAATTTAGTAAAATTATCATAATTTTGATAATTTTTAATTTTAAAAATATTTTTAATTAATTATAAAATTTAGTTAACCCATTTCCATTTAAAACCATATGCAGTTTTTCTTTCACCATTACATACTAATCTTAATTGACTTCTTCCACCTGGATTTCCAATTGCTTTTGCTGCTTCTGTCATAGTTTCAAAAGTTTTGATAAAAACATCATTTAAATCATATTGAGATACTTTTTTACCTAAAGCATAAATTGTATTTTGCTTTAATGTTGTCCATTCTAGGTTAGAAAAATGATTATTTCTTCTTTTGCTATCTTTGTGATGTACAATATCATAATTATTTGGATTATTTAAGAACATTGTAGCAACCAATTGATGAATTCGAATGCTATGATTTTTTTTTTCTTTTGAACATCTTATAGCAACATGTTCATAATCTAATACAAAATGAGATTTAAGAATATTATTAGTTTTTATATTTTTTACTTGTCCATAACTATTGACTGCATAAGACGAAAAATCAAAATTTTTATATTTTTTTTCAATTTTTCTAAAATCATCATATTTTATAATAACCTTACTTTGATCAAGCATTTCAAAATTATTACCTACAATATTTCTGTTTTCATTATTTTCTTTATAAGTTATTAATCTCAAATTTTCAAAATTATTATTTTGTCTATTATTATCAATATGATCAATAACCTTATTTGCTCTATCTTCTAAATTCATATCCATAAATGTAAAATAAACAAGATGATGAACAAAAAATTGTTTCCTTTTACTTTCTTTATTTAATAATAAAACTGTTTCATATGATTGTTCATATTTTAAATTTCTTATCATAATTTTTCCAGTTAATAATGACATAATTTCACCTTTTTTATTTACTATATATCTATCTTCATATCCTTTAATAACTTTCCAAATATTTTTGTCATATTTAATTTCTTTTTTACCATGTTCTCCTTCACTCCTTCCAACTTGTTTTAAATTTTCATAATTTAAATTTTTATAATTACCATCTTTAAAGATAATTACTTTTTTATTATCTATTTTACCTATAAATTTTTCATAAACTAAACGATGTACATAAAATTTTTCTCTTTTATTGTTTATTAAAACACTTGTTTGAAGTAAGTTTGAACGTTTAATTAATGTAAAAACAAGAAAAGCATTTGTTATTTTTGAATAAATTCTTCCATCATTATAAATTTTATATATTTTTTCATCATTTAAATATTTCCATTCTTCAACTTTTTTTACTTCTTCGTATATACTCATTTCAAAAAATCAATTTCTTAAATAATTAAACTAAATATAATAGTTTATTTTTCTTTAAGTCTATTTTTTAGGATTAAAAATATATTTCTTTGAATAAATTGTTTCTCCATCAATCTTTCGAGTATAACTTTTTTTTGTAATATCATAATAATCTTTTGTTAAACATTTAATAATAGATAAATATGCTCTATTTGTATTTTCTGCATCTTTTACTCCATTAATTTTATCATATCTAAAAAACTTTTTAATCTCTGGAATTAATGCTATAATCTTTCTTTGCATTTCTGTATCTTTGTCCATTTCATATAGCACTAAATATTCTTTATTTTGTATATCTAATATTTTTGCAATCTCATCAACAATCTTTTTTTGTTCTTCTTGGTATAAAATAGTCTTTTCTTTCATTTTATTCTTTTTCATATTTTTTATATCCATTTTTTTTTAAGTTCAGTTTATTTATTTAAATTTTTGATTATTTTAACTAATATTTTTTATAAATATAATGATGTTTATTTAACTATCATCATCTAACTCTTCAATGATACTCTTTGCATACCTAGCATCTGCTTCTAAACGCCTCCTCTTCTCCTCTTTAAGAGCAAGATATGTTCTTGCCAAAATAGCCACGCAAAAAATGCGTACAAAAAGAAGAATAAGATTCATTTTATGTGACAATAATAATTTAATAAATTAAATTTATTAAAAATTTTACTATCAATTTTTAACAAAAAAAAATGAATAATAATTTAAAAATATTATTAATTTTAATATTATTTATATAAATTTAAAAATGGCTACGTTAAATAGACTTTCATCAGATATTAGATATGAAATATTTAAATATTCATATAAACCTCAAAAAAAATCATTATTGAAAGATATAGAAAATTTTATATCTTCCTATAATAATATTATTCAACTTTACGAATTTTCGGAACGTAAAATTAGAAATACTAATGATGAATTTGTTGAACTTGAATCTCTTAATTGGTTATCAAATAATATTGATTGTTTTATACAAGATAAAGTTGGTATGAAAGGACATTTAAATGGTACAACTCAAGAATTTATTGATTTTGTTAAAAATAGATCATTTATTCTCAAAAATAAACAAAATGATAAAATTAGAAATATTTTTGTTCATAATGATCCTAATAGAAATAAAATTGAATACAAGAAAATTGAATGCAAATTTTTATGGTCATTATTAACAATTGATGAACGTCAAGAAATGATAAATGATTTAATAAATGATTTAAACAATAGTGGGTTTCATGATTTTGATTATTTGATTGAAAATAATTATGATGAAGAAGAATATTCAATTTGTAGCGATATTTTAGAAGATAATGTTTTATATGAAAATACTAATCAAAAAATTGATTTTCTTTATTCTCAATTGCAAAATGTATTTAAAAATATGAATAAATTATATAAAAAATTAAAAACAATTTAAAAACAAAAAAATGAATATAAATTATATTTAAAAAAATATAATTAGTAATTATAAATTATAAATTATAAATTCTAAAATGGGAAATTCAAGTAACAAAATATATCCCCGTATGACTATTGACCGGATAATTGCCGCTGAACCACACAATATTTTAATTGGTGTATCAGGACAAGTTGGGGAACAAAATAATCCGTTAAAAGAACAAGTTATTCGAATAAATGATGGAGATTTAAAGTCATTAGTATCATTTTCGGAGACAAATCAATGTTTACATTATGAATTTGAGGATAATACACATCTAAAAATTATGAAAAAAGATAATGATATTTTATATCATATTAAAACAGATAATATTAATTATACAAGTAAAATTCATGATCTTATACGTAAAAATAGTAAAACAATATCTTTAAAATCAAATGAATTAGACAAAATGTTTGATTTTATGAAATTAGATAATTAAAAAAATTTGAAAAAAAAATATTAATAATTATTTTTTTGTTTTATAAACGTATATAAAAATATACGTTTAAAGTAAAAACATAAAAATGAGTGCTAATGACATCATCACTTTTACAAATTTACTTCAGGAACAGGATATCCGATTTAATACTGTAAATAAATCTTTTCTATTAGTAATTGAAAGCGTTATGGAACCTGTTTTAGATATTTTAAAGAAAGATTATTTATTAAATATGGGTATTGAACTTTCACATGACTTTATTGAACAATTGAAGATAAAGTACAGTCAATCTTATTATGGAAATTCATTAATTGAAACTGAAGAATCTAAATATAACAATCTTCCTTATCGTTTTATGGATAATTATTTTAGTATTTGTGTATATCCTCACCATTTAATGAAGAATATTAGTACACAAGAGCAACTAGAGGAATTGAGAAAAAATCCCGAATTTATTAAGCACTATATTTATTATCAAGATATGGAAAATAGAAATAAGATTAAGGCAAAAATTCAAGAAGTTTTACTTCCTTGTCATGCGATTTATCAACCTATCTATCAAGATTATCTTAATTTTATGAAGAGAGGTGAAGAGATGGTATCAAGAATGGATGAAAGTGCTATAATGAAAATACTTAATGAAGATAAAAATTTTATTGAGGAAGAGAAGAATTAGTATAATAGCTTAAAACTAAGTTTAAAAAGTTTATAAAATTTATAATAAAAAATTAATTATTTAAATTATAATGGAAATAGTATTAGTAAATATAGGAAATTTTCAAGAATATATATTATATAATATTCATCAATTAAAATTATTTAATAATAATAATATAACAATTATAACTGAAAAAGATTTTTTTGATAAATACCCTTCAGATATAAATTTAATCGATATTAATGAATTTGATAAAAATTTAATTGATGATTTTAATAAATCAACAAATTTATCAAAAGATTTTAGAAATGGATTTTGGATTCATTGTTTTACTCGTTTTATTTATATATATTTATATATGAAAAAATATAATAAAATAAATATTATACATATTGAAAATGATGTAATGCTCTATACAAATTTAGATAAATTATTTAATAATATTAATTTAAATCAAAATCTTTTTTTAATAATGGATCATATCAATCGATGTATACCTGGATTATTATATATTAAAGATTTTAGAATTTTAGAAAAAATATTAAATAATTTAAAAAATGATGAAAATGATATGATGTGGTTAGCTCGTTCTTATTTAGAAAATAAAAATAATATTATTAATTTACCTATTTTACATTTTGAATTAAATTTAATTGATAAATCAAGAAATGAAAATAATATTTTAATAGAATTTAATAAAAATTATAATTTGTTTAATGGTATATTTGATGGAGCAGCTATTGGACAATTTTTAGGAGGTATTGATCCTAAAAATGCAAGTATTAAAGATTCAAGTGGTTTTATAAATGAATCTTGTTTAATAAATTATTCTAATTTTAATTTTAAATGGTTAAAAATGAATGGTTTATGGAAACCTTATTTAATAGATAATAATAATTTTATAGAAGTATTTAATTTACATATACATTCAAAAAATTTAGAATTATTTTTATCTTCAAATGAAAATATTATTGAAAATAATTATATAAAAAAAATAATTATATAACAGAAACCACAAATTGATTTATTTGATTTTTTATATTTGTTAATGAAGGTTTTTTAAAATCAGGATATTTATAATCTTTTTCTAATAAATCAATATTTAAATCATCAAACGAGTCTAATAATATTATATCTTTATATTCTTTTTTTAAATTTTCTGTAAAAATACTTTTTTCACATATAGGTATAACATTTAAATATATACATTCCCAAAATCTATGAGTATCAATACCATTCCCTCTAGCACATATACAATATTTAAATGTACTCAATAAATCTAAATATTGTAAATATTCTAAATTAGGTTGTACTTCTATATTTTTTTCAATTAATTTATTTAAAATATTTTTTCTTTTTTCATAGGTACTTAAAGAAAATTGTAAATAAATAAAATTATTTTTTATATTTTTATTTTGCATATTTATTAAATGTAAAAAGTATAAATCTCCATGTTTCCACATTGAATTAGCTATACCAATAGGTAAATTAGTGACTTTTAAATGTGATAAAATAGAATTTTGAGAGAAAATATGAATAATTTTTGGATGATTTATTATTGATAAATATGATTCATTTAATTCAAAATCTGAATTATGTAAAATTAAAATAAATGGATTTTGAAAATATTCAATAATATTAATTAAATTTGGTAAATAATGAGTATATAAAAAAATAATTTTTGGATTTGAAAAAGATTGATTAATTTGATTGATGTTTAATTGTTTTGTTTGTTCTTGTTTTTTTATTAATGGATTATAATTAAAATCATAATCTTGACCAACAAATATGTCACATAATAATTGAATTCTTTCTCCTGTTATATAATCTTCAAATATCATAAAAATTAATTAAATTATATTATTAAAACAAAAAAAATGTAAAAAATATACTAAAATAATAATTATTTTTTATTTAATTTAACTTAGAGTCTAAATAATCTTTGACTAATTGATAAATATTATCACCATCTTCAGCATTAATAATTAAATCAAATTCATTATCATTTATAAGCGAAGTGCTTAGAAGTTCTAATTCACTTCTGTGATTTAAATTTTTAAGATGTTGTTCAAAGGTTTCTGGATAACATTTTTTTAATCTTTCTAGTTGTAAATCATTTGATATATGAATTTTTATTTTTATAAAATCATGTTTTTTAAGTTCATTAAATTCACTTAATAATCTACAATCTTCAATTATAACATTCTTACCATTACACTTTTTTAATGTATATTTTGTAAAAATATTTTCATCTATTTCTCTCATTTTTTGACCAATATCTTGAAGGAGTTTTCTATCTTTTTCTTTCATATCAAATAAATCATAAGCTATATCATAAATTTTTTCTGCAAATGATACTTTTTCTAAATGAATATCATATTTACTATCTAAATAGTATTGAATATATTTAGACAATGTGGTTTTTCCACTAGCCATTTTTCCAAATAATGCTATTTTCATTTTTTTAATTATTATTATTTTATTTTATAAATATATATATTGTTGATATAAGATTAAAATCATTTTTTTTTTCATTTATCTAAATAACTTCATTACTTTCAATATTTAAAGTACAAAAAGGTTTATCACTATTAATATCTTTAAAAATTAATTCCAAATGATTTTCAGCTCTAGATGAAAATATAGCATTTACACCTGGATATTCTTTACTTTCTTTTTTAATATATGTTTTAACAAAATCATTTTTAAAATCCTCATTAAAAGGAGGATAAATATTAAATACTTTATCAAGAACTTCAATTTTATTTTCATTCGGTATAATCTTAAATATAAAATCATAAAATGTAGGAAAAGAGTGTTTAATGAAAAAATAAATATAATTACCTACAGCAAAATTATTAATACTAAACTTATTTGTCTCAAAATGATATCCTTTTTCACTATTTGTTGTAAATTCAAATAATTGTGTTGTTTTTAAATCATTTATAGCATAATATTCTATACTCCCTGAGTACTTTAAACTACTAGATTTTGTTATTTTTGTTCTTCTTTTAGTAGTACTCACTTCAACATTTTCTATTTTTCGTTTTACACTTTTTGGTGATTTACGTCCATTCTCTTCATCACTTTCTGAACTTTCAACTTCTTCACTTTCCTCTTCACTTGATTCTAAATATTCATATGCTATATCATAGCTTTTTTCTTTGAAAACTCTACTTGTTTTACGTTCACGAGTACTTCGTCTCATTTTATATCTTTTTGTTTTTGTAAATAAGTTAATTTTATTAATTTGATATCTATTTTTTCAATTTTTTATTTAATAGCAATAATTATTTTAAAAAAAACATTTTTTTATTTGAAAAAAACTTCTTTAAACACTATTGAATTAAATAAATTATTCTTTTTTCCCGTGAACGGCTTTTTTCTTTGAAGAAAAAAGGGGTTCTTAATTCGACTTAAAAAACTTATTAGTAATAAAATAGATAAAAAATAAATATAATAATATAGATAAAAAATAAAAATTAATAATGAGTTTAAACGAATATAAATTAAATAATCCATCTGAAGAACAAATTGAGGCAATATTATCTTTAAAAGATAATAATATTATTGTTGATTCTGTGGCAGGAAGTGGTAAAACTACTTTATGTTTACATATTGCAAAATGTTATAATGAAGAAAATATTTTATTATTAACATATAATGCTAAATTAAAAATGGAAACAAGATGTAAAGTTGAATTATTAGGAATTAATAATATGGAAGTACATTCATATCATTCTTTTTGTGTAAAATATTATGATCATGAATGTATAACAGATGCAAAAATGATTCAATTAATGAAAAAAGATGATTTAAAACCTAAAAAATTAATAAATTATCAAAAAATTATTTTAGATGAAGCTCAAGATATGAGTCCTTTATATTATGAATTAGTTTGTCATATTTTAAAAGATAATAATCAAAAAATTAAATTATGTGTTTTAGGAGATAAAAATCAATCTATATTTAAATTTAACAACGCTGATGAAAGATATATCACTTTAGGAAATAGAATTTTTAATAATTTATATATTGATAATTATTGGAAACTACATAAATTATCTCATAGTTTTAGAATAACAAATGAAATGGCAAATTTTTTAAATGAATGTTTTTTAGGTGAAAAAAGATTAAAAGCACTTAAATCAAATAATAAACCTAAATATATTATTTGTGATACTTTTGGAGATTTTGCAGCTGATTTTAATTTTTATAAATCAAAAAAAAATAATGATGATAAAGTTTTTGAAGAGGTAATGCGATTTTTATACAATGGTTATATTTATGATGATATTTTTATTTTAGCACCTTCTTTAAAAAGTAAACAATCGCCTGCTAGAATTTTAGCAAATAAATTATCCGAAAATGGTATTCCTATATTTGTTCCAGTTAGTGATGAACAAAAATTAGATGAAGATTTATTAAATGGAAAAATTGTATTTTCTACTTTTCATCAGGTTAAAGGTTTAGAAAGAAAAGTTGTTTTTGTATTTAATATGGATAAATCTTATTTTGAATTTTATAATAAAGATGTGAATCCTGCAGTATGTCCTAATGAAATTTATGTAGCATGTACTCGTGCTCAAGAACAATTAATATTAATTCATCATTATCAAAATGATTTTATGCCTTTTTTAGATAAAACTAAATTAGAAAAATATAGTATATTTGAAAGTGATAGACTTCATTTAAAAAAGAAAAGTGAAAAGAATATTGATACAAATGTGACTGATTTAATTAAACATTTACCTGTTGAAGTTTTACAGAAATGTTTAACTTTTTTTGATATTGAAGTAAAACAAGAACCTCAAACAAAAATAAATATACCATTAAAAACAAAACAACAAAATTTATATGAAGGTGTTAGTGAAATAACTGGAATTGCTATACCAACATATTTTGAATTTATTAAGAAAGGTAAAATGACTATATTTGATAGATGTAAAGATTCATTAGGAGGTATAGAAGATAAATCTTCAGCATCAAAATCATTGTTTTCGGAAGGTCCTAAAATAAAACAAACTAATGAAGAAGAAAATCCTGATTTAGTTTTATTAAAAAAAATAGATTTTAAAAATTTACAATCAAAAGATATTTTATATATATCAAATTTGTGGAATAGTTTAAAAACTGGATATATATTTAAGGTAAATCAAATTCAAAAATATGATTGGTTATCAAAAGAAAATTTAGATTTATGTATGGAAAGATTAGATAAATTAGTATCTAATAAATTAAATACTGAAGTTAAATTTGAAATTGAAAATAATATGAATTCGCGAAATCCTGAATTAAAAAATAGAAAAATGATTGGTATTATTGATTGTATAGATAATAATAATATTTGGGAATTTAAATGTGTATCTCAACTAGAAGATGAACATAAAATTCAATTAGCAGTTTATATGTATTTATATAAAAAAGATAAAGCTAAAAAAAAGAATAATTTAATTTTTGATTTAATGAATTTTAATATTAATGAGTTAGATGAAGATTATGAAAAAAAAATAAAAGAATTAAACAAAAAAATAAAAAAAAATGAAGAACAAATGATGTTTGTTGAAGCTATGAAAATGAATTTTGATTGTAACGAATCTCCAGCACATCAAATTGAACATATTATTGATATATTAGTTAATGATGATGTTTATAATAACTGTATTATAAAAAAAATATATGAAGGTGAAAGTAAATATGGTATTATTCTTAATGATGGTAAAACTAAAAAAAAAATACATCATGATGACATTATTAGAAATTATACATTGGAAAGAATGTATATGAAAATGGAAAAAGATATAATAGATTTTAAACTGAATATTGATAAAATGAATAAAGAGATTAAGCACTTAGATGAAAAAGAGAAAGAAAAAGAAAATAATAAAAAAAATGAAGATTCTATTCATTATTATTTATATAATATTTTAGATGGTCATATGTTAGAATTAAAATCTGATATTTCAAGATTAGAATCTATGATTGATTATATTATTGACATTAAATTTTTTACAAAGAATTTTATAAAAGATGATGAATTTATTGATAAAAATGAATTCATTAAAAATAAAATAATTAAATTTAACTAAGTGCTCAAAATATTTTTTATTTTTTTATTATAATATAAATTTTATATTATTTCAATTTTATTTTTTATAACTCACAAAGGAAGGGTCGTTAATCCATTTTATATCTGTAGATATAATGTTGCCTTTATTCTTGTCTTTCCAAGATGTCTGCCGTTTTTAATGTACGCCCTAACATATAGTGCCACTGGATAAATCCTGTGCCAGTAATTGTGCCACCTAACGCGTGCCTAACGATGTTTCTCTACCTTTCGGTCCAAACATTTGTCTTGTCTTTCCAAGATGTCTGCCGTTTTTTTAATGTACGCCCTAACATATAGTACCACCTAACGCGTGCCTAACGATGTTTCTCTACCTTTCAGTCCAAACATTTGTCTTGTCTTTCCAAGATGTCTGCCGTTTTTTAATGTACGCCCTAACATATAGTGCCACCTAACGCGTGCCTAACGATGTTTCTCTACCTTTCAGTCTAAACATATGTCTCGTCTTTCCAAGATGTCTGCCATTTTTAATGTATGCCTTAACATATAGTACCACCTAACGCGTGCCTAACGATGTTTCTCTACCTTTCGGTCTAAACATATGAGTTATTTTTAACTGATTTTCTACTCAGCGACTATGCCTTCCTAGGCCTTCGTCTTCTTCGGCTTGCTCCTGTTGTGCAGGAAGACCACCACTCCCATCAGGCGCATGAGCATGAAAACATGCCCGGTGCGCTTTGATCCGTCGGGAACCAGGTAGTCATAGTTGTACTCCCCGGAAGTCCACATCGGGATGTTCTTCTCTGCGCAAAAGTTCACTGCGCGAATGATACGCTCCTCGTCGCTGGTCGCGGTGTTGCAGATCTGGCACATGGTGAGCAGGTACCGCATGGGAAACTTCTTGCCGATGCACCCAACCCACGGTTGCTCGCGACCCTTATCGGTCTCGACGTACCACTTCAGGGCAGTGCGCAGGTGGTATTCCCCCATGCTAGCAACCATGCTCGCATAGCCACCGTTCTGGCCAGGGGCCTTCTCCCAGTTACCCAGGGTGTCGATGATGTACTTGGGGTCGTTGTGTCCACCAGTCAGAGTCAGCGCGTCGTTTCCGTTGCGCGTCATTCCCGACTGAAGAATAAGCAGTTCAAGAGGCGAAGGACCCTCGGGCAAACCCGCAGCGGTCTCCACCACCTCCTGAACTGCTCCGACCACATTTCCAACCACCTCCGCGAAGGTGCGCCTGACAGGCACCGCGACAGGCACCGCGACGGGCTCCACGACGGGCTCCTCGACGGGCTCCACGACGGGCTCCTCGACGGGCTCCTCGACAACACCCTGTGCGATAAGCTCAGTGAGCTGGGCCTGCAAGGTCTCTACCTCTGCGAGCCACTGCTCCTCCTCCTCCTCCGCTTCATTGCAGACGAACCATGCATCATCGCGCTTGTACTTGCCGTCAGGACCACTCTTCAGGGCCTCCCAAGCTGCTGCTTCGCACTCGTTTGCACGAGTCTCCGCTTCAATAATTCTCTTCTTGATATCCCCAATAATGCACATAGTGTTGTTAAACTTCCCAGTGAAATACAGGAACTGAATGGTGAGATATTGTATTCTCATTCATTCAGTTAGTATTTTTTTTTTAAGACAAAAAAAGCTGTCAATTTTTTTAAATTGTTTTACAATTTAAAATAAATTAAAACAAATTAATACTAATAAAAAAAATATAATTTAAATATTTTTTTTAAAAGTGCCCAATATAATTTTTTTATTTTGTTAATAATTTTATAATTACCCCAAACAGGGGAACGAAACAAATATCTGTCTCCACAAGACTGTACACAGCGAGTCAACACATCACCCCTGAGGATTTCTTAGTGCTCTGACTTCAAGCTGTATTTTGTCCGCGAACAGCTACATGTACCATTCCACTATCAAGGTGTTGGTAGACAGAGACGCCCCCTTGCGGGAACGCCTACATCTACGCCAAGTGGACAATCCACTTGAGGACGGGGTGATCCGAGCGATGCTCCCTAGTCGGGATAACACCGTTACCCAGGATCGCCTCCATCTCGAGATGGGTCTCCGCGTCGCTGGTGCAAACACCTCCCTGGTCGTAGTCGACCTTCTTGGGTTCACCCAGCTTTGACACCTGGTAGGTGTGCGGACCACGCCTCTTGACGGCCTCGTCTGCAGGGATGGTGCGCTCGTGGCGCCAGCCCTCGAGTCCCAGGTCCAGGACGATACCTCCGGGGATGTTGAAGTCCCCGAAGTAGATCACGCCCCTGAGGTTCTCAGTCCGAACCCAGTCGCGTAGGAAGTTGGTGAACTTCACCGTCTCCTTAGCCTGGGTGGCCTGCTCCTCGGGACTGGTACCCGACTTGAAGTGCGTGCAAACGACACCGAAGTTGCCCTCGACACCGTTGATCTGCAGCACCGCCGCGAAGGTCTCATTCCTCAGCTCGGGCTTGACGTCCTCGCCGACCCGAATGCCCTCCACCTCACGGACCGCCACGATGGACACGGTCGACGGGTCGATGACAAGCATCGAGCCGTTGTTGTGTCCGACCACTGAAAGTCCAGTGCCGTCAAGTGCCTCCTCGACAAAGGGCTTATCGCCCTCGGTGATGAAGCCAATGTGCACGTCCTTGAAGGTACGACGGGTCCACCCAACGATCTCCTCCTTCGTGCGTGCGTCATGTAGCTGGTCCATCTCCGCCTCGATGGCATGGATGTTTCGCTCCTCCGTTTCGCTTGCCAGCAGTCCGATGAACGACAGAAAGTCTGCCGCTAGATGGGCCGCGAGCAGCTGCTCGTAGGTGCGGTCATACCAGACCATCTTGGGGTTGCCCTCAGGGAACTTCTTCCGCATGTAAGCGTTGAAGGTCCTGACCAACTCGGGGAGGTCCTCTGCAGCGTGGTGCTCGGTCATGCGCTCATACACCTCCGCGTAGAAGGCATTGAACGTCTGATGAACCGAAGCCCGAACACCCTCCTTGACGAAGAAGTGCACAGGGCGCTTAACACCGCGCTTGTTGCAGAAGGAGTTCTCCCACGAAGAGATCACACCGTTTCCCAGCCACTGACCGATGTCCGGGACGACCTCAAGGATCGACGCGAACATGGCAGCGAAAACAGGGTTGGCTCCGACCTCAGTAGGCAATGCACCAGTCTTGGTGACAGCCCGAAGGATTGTCTCCATGGCAGGTGCAAAACCAGGGCCACCGTACTCCAGGATCGACGTTGCACCACCAGGCGCAGGAATCGATGCTGAGACGCACTTAAGCGATACCTTGAGTTTCCCACTCTCTTTCAAATTCATTATCTTGCTAAAACACTCCATTCTGAATATACTTGAAAGTTAACTTTCAAGTTAATAATGATAAAAAAAAATAAGACAAAATTATCTGTAAATTTTTTTTTAATATGATAATCAATCTTAAAAAATTAATACTACGTAGTATAGTTATTTTTTCAAATCGTTTTTGTTTATTAAAAAAAAAAATTTGTATAAAATTAAGCTATAATTTAATATTTTTTTTTATTAAGTGCCCAATATAATTTTTTTATTTTGATAATATTTTATAAAATATCCACCCAAACAGAGGAACGAAACAAATATCTGTCTCCGCAACGACAATGCTCAGCGAGTCAACACATCACCCCTGGGGGGTTCTTAGTGCTCCGACTTCAAACCTTGCTCAGTGAGTCGACACATCACCCCTGAGGGGTTCCTAGTGCTCCGACTGCAAACCTTACTTTGTCTGCGAACAGCTATCCGCCCCGCGCCACTGCCTGGGTGGTGGTGATCGACGCAGACGCCCCCTTGCGGGAACGCCTACGCCGACTCACCCGCGGCCTCCTCGCCGCGCTCCCATTCCCTCAGCAGGACATCGTCGCCGACGTACTTAAAGGTCCCGCGACGAATGACCGAGTCGCCCTGGCGCACGTACTGCACCAGCTGGCTTCCCGACCAGTCCCAGCTCTCCTCCAGAGTTCTGTCCTCGTATAGGATCTGTGCGGCCCACACGCCTCCGATGCCCAAACTCTTGTTGCGGTTAGGCACCAGGAGACGAAGCCCCAGCTCCTGAGCGATGTCAAACACCGCCTTCGCCTTCTCGCCCACGAAAGGGCACACCTCGCCACACGTGGCGGTGTCGACAAAGTCGGGGCCCTTCTCAGGGATGCACCTGCCAAGGGCGTTGCCACCCACCATGATGCGCTCAACTCCGAGCACGTCGCATGCGATGCAGACGTAGAGCAGGAAGCTCCTGACCTCGTCTAGGCGGGCCATGAAGTCCGCAGACTTCAATAGACCCACTGCACACGTCGCGGTTGCTCCCACCTCCTCGGCCCTGCGCGCGATCTCCGCACGCTGCTCCTCAGTCACGCCCACAAGGAGCGCCTGGCACGAGGACGACCCAAACTGGGCATCCAGGTACGCCACCAGAGCGGCAAGAAGAGCCTTGGCCATCAGGGCGTCATACCCATCCTTGCCGTGCTCGTTGGCGTTCCTCTCCTCCAGGGCCTTCTCCTCGGTCTGGTCCAGGACCTTGCCCCGAGACCCGTCCTCGGTGATCACCGCAGTGATCCGTGCCTTCACGCCGCCCTCACGGACCTCCTTGTTGCCCGTCTTGCCGATGTGACGCCTATCAGGCGCCGTCGCCTTGCTGTTCGTGCGAATGGTCGCGATGACCGCGCGCATAATCTCTTCACCACTCATTGCCGCCCTCTGCTCCTCGATGGGTACAAAGTCCGACATTCTGAATCTTGATGAAAGTAAACTTTCGAGTTCATGTAAGATAAAAAAAAATAAGGCAATTTACCTGTCAATTTTTTATTCGCTAGCGAATAAAAAATTAATGCTACGAAGTAGCTTTCAATTTTTTTTATTAAGTGCCAAAAAGAATAGTATTTTATTCGAAAAAATAATAAATTTATATATTAAATATAAACAATGTATTATGAAAAAATCAAAAAATATTAAAACAAAAATAAAAAAATTAATTAAAAAATTTAAGCGAAAAACCATTAAAAATATAAAATTAAAGTATTATTTAATACCAAAACCTAAACAAACATTACATAATATTAAAAACAAAAAATTATTTAAACAAAGTTTATTATATTCAGAAGGAAAAGAAAAACCATTATTAAGAGGTTATATTCATTTATTTTATACTTTTTTTTTACCTCTTCTTTATTATCAATTTATTTATAAAAAAAAAGAAAACAATAATTATCACATAATAACATTTTCATTTATATCTATATTTTTATGTAAACTAATAAGTTCTTTATATCATTGTATTAAATGGAGTTCACAAAAAGAGATTATTCTTCAAAAATTAGATTATTGTTTTATATCATTAATGATATGTGGATTACATTTTCCATTTATAAAATATTTTATATCTTTTCCATATACTATATTTTTTTATTTTTTAAATATTTTATTATGTATTTCATCTTTTATATCTATTTTAGTTTTTGCAAAAGTTCCATTTCTATTATATATTATTCATTCTGTTATTCTTTTACCTTTTATTTCATTATTTGCTAAAAAAATAAATATAAAATTTAGTATTTATTATTTAATAAGTTTAATATTATATGGTATTGGATTTTATATATTCAAAAAACAAAAAAATATTAGTTTTTATCCAAAAATTTATGGACACCATGAAGTTTTTCATTTAATGACTATTATTTCAAATATTATTTTTATTTTTTTAATTTATTGTTTTATTTAATTTTTTTTTACGTTATATTCTATTATTTTCAATAAATATTATCGTAAATTAATAATATTATATAAAAAAATGAAAAATAATTCATTCAAAAAGATAAAATTGTATAAAGAATTAAACATTTATTGATAACATATAATTAACAAAAATGAGTAGTGAAAACGAATCAGTTACAATTAGAGAACTTTGTTTTGTATATAATGATCTCCCTTTAAGCCAAAGTGCGAAAAAAATGATTATTCAACAAAAATTGGATAGAATTGATTTAGATAAATATCCAGGAAAAAGACTTTTATCATGGACTAAATTAAATTTAAACCATAAAAATGAAGATTTGGCACTTGAAATTTTAGAATGTCTATGGGAACATAGAAGAGATAAAATACCCGAATTAATTAATCAAGAAATTGAATTTAATGATAACAATAAAAAAAGAGGTGTAACAATTAATAATATCTTATTAAACTCTATTCAATGTGAATGGAATAAAATTTTAGATTTTTTCTGTAAAAATGATTTAATTGATTTTTCTAAAAATGATTATCCTTTTAAATATGATTTTTTTAAATTTATTTGTCAATTTGGTAAAGAAAATATAGTTCTTAAAATTTTAGATTTTGGTATTGATAAAATTGATTTTAATAGTTTAAATGAAGAAAATGAAAATGGAATTATTGTTGCTTGTCGCAATAAAATGGAAAAAGTAGCAATTAGAATTTTACCTAAAATTAATAATTTAAATCATTTTACAACTAAAGAAGATACACTTTTACATTATATTGCTTCAAACGGATTTAATGATTTATTTGATTTAATAAAAAATAACGACAATATTGATTTTAATTTTGCAAATGACGATAAAAGTACTGCTTTATTATTAGCTATATTAAATCAAAAAAATTATATTGCCTTTGAAATTTTAAAACATAATGTTAATCTTCTTCATCAAAATAAATTAGGTTATTCAGCTCTTCATTATGCTATTTACAGAAAAAATAAAACTTTATGTAATACTTTAATTGATATGGAACCAAGAATAATAACTTTAGTAAATAATAAAAAAGATTTAAATACTTTCTTTTTAACTATATCAAATCAATATTTTGATTTATTAGATAAAATGTTTAACTATTTAAATATAATGGATGAAGAATTTATTAATATGGAAGATTCACGGAACTTAACAGTTTTAGAATCAATAGTTTTAATGAAAAAATATGATTTAGCCATAAAATTATTAGATTCTAATAAATGCTTAACTTTTAAAGAAACTAAAAATAATATTCCTCAATTAAATCCTTTTGTTTATGCTTGTCATATTCAAAATGGAAATAAAGATGGAACAAATAAAATTGATGAAAGAGTGACTTTAAAAATTATTGAAATTAGAAATAAAAATAATCAAATTGTTGATGATTTATTATTAGAAAAAGAATTTGCTTTTTGTTGCTATAATAAATTATACGAAACAGCTAATTTATATATTCAAAATCAAAGATTAAAATTTAATTATGATTTTAGTGATACAGATATTGAATCACGTTTATTTGATATAATTTGTGAAAATAATTGGGAAAATATGGCAATTGAAATTTATCATAGAATGAATTTAATTGTTCCATTTAATTTTTTTGAATTTAATAAAAAAAATGATACAATTTTATCAAGTATTTGTGAATTTAATATGGAAAAACTTATTGATTTATTAAAAATTTTACTTCCTGAAAAAATTGATTCACAAACTGAATTTAAAAAATGGAAAGTACATTATACTGATTGTTTAAATATTTTGAAAAAAAATAATATTAAAAACAAAAAAATTGAAAATATTATTAATTTAAAATTTTTTAATCTTCTCAAAAATGAAAAAAATAGATTGATTGAAGAACAAAAATTAAGAGATAAAGAAATTCAAGAGAATATTATTAAACATCAAGAATTAATCAAAGAATTTGAAGATGATGAAAAAGCAAAAAAAGAACAAAAAGCTAATAAAAAGAAAGCTAACAAAAAAGCTAAAAAAGTAAAAAATAATAGCAATAATAATAATAATAATAATTCTAAATCTAATTCAGATTTTAATGATTCAATACAAATTATTGAAGTGTCATTATCTACTAATAATACAAATGATGATGAAAAAGAAGTAATGGAAACAAATAATAAAATTAATATTGTTAATGAAAATATTATTAAAGAAGATATTATTAAAGAAGATATTATTAAAGAAGATATTATTAAAGAAAATATTATTAAAGAATATAATATTATTAAAGAAGATAATATTATTAAAGAAGATAATACTGAATTTTTAAAACTAAAAGAAATTGAAAAAGAAATTGAAGAAGTATTTAAAATTAATTATATTGATCCTATATATTATACACTAATACCAATTGAATGTAAATTTGATGGACGTTATTGGTATTAATACAATATTTTAAATAACGTAAATATTATTTTATAAAAAAAAATATAAAAAAATGAATAATAATATTATAATTAATAATTTTTAAAACTAATTATTAATAATTAACTATAAAAAATGAATGAAGAACATAAAAAAATATTAAAAGATATTTTATTTAATAATAAAGATGATGAAACAGTAGAATATTTTACTCAATATTTAAAAAAAACAATGGAAAATGAATCATTAAAAAAAAAATTTAAAGAATCAATGGCTATTCAAGATGAAGATGGAAGAGATAATTTTATGATTTTATGTAAAAGAAATTCTTTTACATTAGCTTCAATTTTAATAGATAATGATTTTGTAATTTTAACAAATCGAGATAAAGAAGGTTTAACATGTTTAACCTGGGCTATTTTTAGTAAATCCGAAAATTTAATTTACAAAATTATTGATAAAGAACCTTCTTTATTAGAAGTTTGTTGTATTCAAAATATATCACCTATTATTTATGCAATTAGACAAAAAATGTTTAATGTTGTACTTTATATGCTTCAAAAAAATAATAATTTATTTAATCATATGGATAATACTAATACTACACCATTTGTATATTTAATTGATAAAATTCATTCAATGTCAGATGATGTAGTAGAACAAATCAGTGTATTTTTAAAAGAAAATAGTTTAAAAAAAATATCTTTAAATGATAAACCTGAAAACATTGTAAAAACTTTAAAATGTGATATTTGTTTAAATCAACATTATTCTGAATTATTTAATATTGTAAATTATATATTTGATAATAATATTGAAATAAAAATTGGTCAAACAAATACTAATGGTGATAATGCAATGATTTTCGCATCATTTGTTATGAATGAAGAATTAGCAATTAAATTATTTGTTAATTATGGAGAAAAATGTAATTTTTCAAATAAAAATAATGCAGGAGAAACATCTTTTTCTTTTGCGGTTAAATATAAATTATTTAATTATGTATCTGTTTTAATTGAAAGTGATATAGAAGATATTGGACACGATATTTGTATTAATAATTGTAAAACACCTCTATTTGATTTAATTGAATATGATCAAGAAGATTTAATTATTAAATTATTAAATAGAAACCATTCTAATTTGGAAATTTGCAATGAAAAAGGAGATACTTTATTAACTTTAGCTATAAAAAAAAATATGGTAAATGTTGTTAATAAATTAATAGATATTGGTGTTGATATTGATTATTCAATCGATACTAATGAATCACCTTTAATGTTAGCAGCTAAATATAATATGGAAGATATTATTTTAAAAATGTTTTATATTAAACCTGATTTATATGTTATTGAAAATGAAGATTTTGAAAATAGTGCAGTTTATTGGATTTGTAAAAATAATTTAATGAATGTTGGTAAAATAATATTTGAAAAAATAGATAAAACATTATATTTTAAATATGAATCACATTGGAATAAATTATTAAATTTATTAAAGAATGATAGAAATATTAATGATGAGAAAAATAATTATTTTATTCATCATATTATTAAAGAATTGATGTATGTTAAACAAATTAAACTAATTCAAGAAGAAGAAGAAAAACAACGATGTTTACTTCGTCAACAACAATTATTAAAAGAACTTGAAGAAGAAGATAATAAATTAAAAGAACAAAAACAGAAAAAATTAGCAAAAAAGAAAGCTTTGAAAGAAAAAGAAAAAGCTAAGAAAATGGAAAGACAAAAACGTTTTGAAGAAAATAATTCTAAAAAACTTATTCTAAAACCATCCTCTAATTTTACAAATACTTCTGTAAACAATTTTGAAGATAATATACAAATTGTTAATGATTCTTCTTCTATTAATATTGATATTATTCAAAGTAATAATACTATTGAAGTTAATTCTCCTAGAGAAAATAATACTAATTTAACAATTGATAATAATGATGAAATATCAAATATTTTAAATAAAAAATATCAATTAGAAAATTGGTATTTTGAACTCGAAAAAATTAAGTTTTAATTTATTTAATACATTATATTTATTTTATTTATTTTTTACATTTATTTATAATTTACTTTTTATTTTAATTCTACTTAAAAAAATTATTTTTTAAATATTCTGTTATATTCATTGTTATCCAAAAATGTGGTATAGAACGAGCTATCATTAATGATAATCCTCTAGTATAATGAATTGTTTGATTATTTGCCATTTTAACCGTTTTGTAATAATCAAACGGTTGAATAATTAAACTTACTGTTAATGTTGTAGCAATAGGTGATACAAATTTATATTTTTTATCTTCTAATAATTTTGTATAAAAATCATATATAGGAAATAAAGATGAATATAATGCAATATTTTTACCTATTGAACCTGTATAACCTACATAAAATACATTTTTATGAATATCTTTTAAACTATTTTTCTTTAAGTAATCTTTAATAAAATTAAAATATGATACTCCTCGTTGATTATAGTTTTTCCAAACATCAATAGGATGTGTAATTATTGAACCTAATAATCCTCCTAACATACCATTTATTGAATTATTTAATAAATCTTCTTTTTCTGTTTTTCTATAATTTTTTATTTTTTCATAAAATCCAAATTTTATTGATGTTGATGCTACTTGAGATATTATAGCTGGTGTAGCTGCTTGATAAAACCCGTAAAACCCATTATTTTTATATATATTTTCAATCGTGGTTTTTATATTTAACTTTATATCATTTTGATAAACTGTTTTTATTGTACATATAGGTAAAGTTACTATTTCAGCTACAAATGAACCTATCGCACTTGATATAAATGATTCATGCATTATATTTACGTCTTATTTTTTATTAAATTATTTTCTTTAAATTGAATTTTTAAATAAATTTTTTCATTTTTTAATTATTAGAAAAAATGATTAATAAATTATTATCAAAATTGAACTTAAAAAAAGATTAATAATAATATAAAATTAGCTTTCACGTTTACTTTTTAAATTATACGTAAAAATGAATAACGAATTTTTAGAAAATTTAATGGCAAATAACATTCAAGTATTAGAGGACTTCTATAAAAAAGATAAATCTAATAATTTAGATACAGTTGAAGAAGAAGAATCTGATGAAAATAAAAAAAACAAGATTGATAATAAATCAATTGTTATAGATTGGGTTGGATTAAATAGTAAAGAAAATGAAAAATTTTTAAAAATTGAAGAAAAAGCTGAAAGAATGAAAAATAAAAGTTTAGATTCAGATGACGAATATTATGATTCTGATTCATCCAATGATTCTGATGATGATTTTGATAATTCAGATGAATCAAGTGTTGAAGAAAATAATCAAGAAGACGAAGAAGAAAATGAAGAGAATGAACAAAAAATGAGTGAAAAAGAAAAACTAAATATTCATGATAAAATGCTTGATAAACAAGAAAATGAAAAAGAAGAAAAAGAGTTTAAATATGAAGTACTTTCTAAATTTTATTGTTATAGGATATTAATTGAATTTGTTCGTGAATTAAAAAATATTGAAGATAAAATTAGTTCAAAAGAAGATTCAAATCAAGAAGAATATGTTTACAGAAAATATGAACACGATGAAGTTGAAGATGAAAATTCATTTGCTTATTTAATGACTAATAATCAAATAGCATTAAAAACTAAATTAGATAATGAATCTCATATATCTTTTTTGATGTATTGTTTTGAATTAGTATTTGATGATAAATCAAATAAACTAAATGAATTAAGACAACATATTATTGAATCATTAAGTGATTTTGATAATTCTTATTTATCAAGAATTAAAAAAATGAATAAATTAAGTGTTCAAAATTGGTTTACTTTAATTGAAGATTCAATGGGTATACCTTTTGGAGATTTTGTTAAATTTGAATTCAATTATGATAAAACTAAAATTATTGAAAAAACAAGATATGAATTTGATAATAATATAACTCAGGAGAATGTTGAAAATATCCGTTTTTATACACTGCTTGATTTAATGAATATGTATGAACAAAAAATATTTGAAAACAGAATTTTAGCTAAATATAATTAATAGTATATATTAATTTTTTATTTTATAATTTTATAATTTTATAATTATATTATAATATTTTTTTTTATAAATAACTTTAATAAAACTAAATTATTAAAGTAAATCAGGTAAACACATTGCATTAGTATATCTTGACATAAATCTTGCTAACTTCATATATTTTTCATTTGCTTCATCATTTCTTTTAATTCTTTTTAAATAATTAAATTCATCAACTAAATTATTTTTTAATTGTTCTGAAAACAAACTCATATCTTTCATTATAGAAAAATGATGAATTATCTTCCCTTCATTGTACATCCAAATAGTTGCAAAATCCCAATCATCTATTATACACAGTTGTATATCAGTATTTGAAATAAGATAACCAGCTCTAGATAGATGAATAGGATTTTTTTTCCAACAATTCATTGTGATTTCTTTGTAAGGATAAAACTCAAAAAAGAATTTTTGACAATACAAAAAGAAAATATAACTTTGTTCTTGATCAAAATTATTCATATGAAAATTATCTTGAAGTTCAGCAAATAACTGATTCTTTTTATCATCTTCTATTTTATTTCTAGCTCCATTTATTTTATTAAATTCTATTGATAACATTTTATCAAAATCATCAAGATATTCTTCATTAATTGATTCTGTATTATTATCTTGTTGTTTCTTACATTCAATTGAAAATCCATTAATATTTAAAAGAATATCTAAATCTTTAAATCTATCTATTACTTCTTTCATTCTGCCAAAAATAGAAGGGTATTCACCATCTCTTTGTTTCATAAAATCTCGTGTTCCCACATGTTCAAATACTCTACTAATTACATCTTTGTGATGAAAATATATAGCAATTTGATCAAATGCAACATGAATTAATAAAACTGCTTTTTCTTCACTGTTGTGTCCAAAAGCAATTTGATAAATTTCTTGAACATATGGTGCTTTTAAAGAATCTTTAAACCATTCATACATTTGTTCTTCAGTATGATAATACACATGTCTTACTCTTTCTTGCCATAAATCAATTATTTTATCTTTCATATCAAAATCAGCTAAAAATTCATATTTAGGTTCAGGTAGAAGGACGACTGCATTTTCAATAACTTCAGTATCTACATAATTTAAACATTCGAATAATCTTTGAATATTTCTTCTGTAAATAATTTCTGGTTTTTTTTTCAAAATTTTACGTTGAATCTCTTCTTTATGTGCTAAAGCTGTTTTATTCATTTTTAGTAAATTGATTTTGTTAATAAGTATCTAAAATTATAATTTGGTATTATTTATTTTCATTTTTTTTGTTATTTACGTTATATTTTTATAATTATACGTTTATATAATAATTTAATTATATATTTTTTAAATAATTATATATAATATGAATATTTATTCAAAAAAAAATAAAAATTATTTTTCCATAAATTATAAATTTATTCCTTTTTGTTTTATGCCTTTTCTACTTAAATTTGATTTTAAAGAGATTAGATTAGAATATTCTATATTTATAAATATGATTTCTTCTTTTTATTTACAGAATCGTTTTGACGATTCTCTTAGTCCGTACCTAACGGTACTTACAGAATCGTCAAAACGATTCTCTAACGTCCGGTCCGAGGATCTTACATAAACGAATTTCGTCTTAAAAAAAAATGAATAATAATAAATTATATATAAGGTATTAACTTTTATTTTTAAAATATAATATGAATAATACAACAAATGTAGAAAATTTAAAGAAAGATCATATAATTTGCAGTGATTTACAATTAGTTAGTTCTATTAGTTTAGAAAAATCAAATATATTAAAAAATGTTTTATTAAAAAAAAATAAAAATTCAAATAATGATGATGAAGAAGTTCAAATAAAAAAATTAACAAAAACTTTTGAATTTTCAAAACCTCCCAATGACTTAGTTATTGATAATACAAATATTATTAATACTTCACAAATTATTGATAATTTAGAAAAAACAAATAATATGGTTTTAAATAATAAAACAAAATTAAACAATATAAATAAATCTTTAAAAAAATTAAAAGAAGATTTGCAAAATAAATCAAAATTAAATAGATATTTTGCACAATCTATTTTTATGTGTTCTCCTGAAGCCTCTCAATTACCTATTCCTATTTTTTCCGATTCCGATTCCGATTCTGAATAATTTTTTTTATTTATTATTTTTATATTTTTTTTATTATTATAAATATTATATTATATTTATATAGATATATAGATATATAGATATAAAATGGCTTGTCCTATACCATCTTTAGCTAAATATAAATTCATTTTAGGAGTACCAAATAAAGGATTTCATGAAAAAAGAATTGGTCCATATGCATTAAATGATACTCTTGGTACTATATTTATTGCTATTGTTTTAACTATTTTCTTTAAACCGTTAAATTATTGCAAATACCAAAAAATAAAAACAAATAATTATTTTTATAATTTTATTTTTAATTTAATATTAATATTTATTATTGGTGAATTATTACATTATCTATTTTGTGTAGATACTGCTTTTATTAAACAAATTAAAAGTTTATTTAAGTAAAATACGTTTTATTCAAATTTTTATTTAATTTATTTTTTTTAGAATAAAAAATAAATGAAAAAACAATATTATTTTTATTATAAAAAATACAAAAAATATAAAAAATATAAAAAATATAAAAAATATAAAAAAATCTTAAAAAAACAAAAACATAAAATTTTAAAAATTATCGATTCCATTTTAGATTGCCATCTTGTAGAAAAAAATAAACTTAAAGAAAATATAAAAGAAAACATTGAAAATAATTTAATTAATACGCTTAATGATAATGAATCGAATATTATTGATAATTGTCAATGTATTTTTGATAAAAAAAAATGCATAAGTGATAAAGAATTATGTGATTTAGATTATAAATATTCAACAATTATATATCCATATATACATAAAGGTTATCGAATACCAAATGAAAATTTTATAAGTTGTATAAAAACTTGTTTTGAAAAAAATAATGAATCCATGAATTTTTGGACACATTTTTTAGGTAGTTCATTTTATCTTTTTTTATTTATTATATGGATTAAATCTTTTCCTAATCGTCCTATTTTAGAATTTATTGTAGTCTCTATATATTTAATATCAGCTATAACAACATATTTTATGTCATCCATATATCATATGTGTAATTGTCATTCATCAAAAATAGCACATAAATTTCAATGTTTAGATTGGTTATTTTTAACTTCAATAATGTTTTCCTCATTTTTACTTTCAACATATTATGAATTTTATAAAAATGGTAAATATAAATTATTTATATTTTTTTTTATTTTAAATATATCTTTACTTTCATATACATTATATTCATTATATAATTCTATTTATGATAATCAAAATAAAAAAGAACATTTAGACCATGAAGAATCTAAACTATCATACTATCTAAGAGCTATTGTTTGTATTTTTTATGGATTAAGTGTTTTAATACCATTATTAATAAATATTATATTCTATAAAACTGGTATTAAAAATCAAATAAAAAAAATTATTATAATATTATTAGGATATTTTTTTTATTCAGCAGTATTTTTTAATATTTTTAGTATACCTGAAAAATGGTTTGTTGGTAAATTTGATTTCATTGGGTATAGTCATCAAATTTTTCATATTGGTGTTTTATTAGGTACATATTTTATAAAATTAGGTTATATTAATATTTTTTCAAAATCATAAGAATAAAATTAATTATTTAATTATTTAATAAGATTTTCTCTGTAATGATTGCATTGAATAAATATAATCATCTTGAGCTTTTATTCTACTAAACATATCTTTTCTTTCATCTAACAATTTTTTAATATAATTATCTCTTGAAAATAATTCTTCTTCAAGATGTCTAATTTGATTTCTCATACTTTCTGTTGAACTATTTATATTTTTATTTTCTTCATATTTTACCTTCTTTTCATTAGGTTCATTCATATAAGGAGGAACAGACATTACTTGATTACTAGGACTTCTATCTTGATATTCAAGAGGTCTTTTAATCCTAACTTGATTATGATATTCATTATCATTAAACTGTGTTTGAATAGGTGATGGACGATTTTTCATATAAAGTCTAGGATCTTGAATATTTGTATGAATCACATTTTTCGAATAATTTGTATTATATACTTTAGGAGATAAAACATTTTGTTGAGGTTCATTAGCTCTAGGAGAATAATAAACAAAATCAAATTTTCGACCATTAAATAATTTTGATAATGTAATTTGACTTTGCTCAATACCAAGAGGATAAATAAATTCTCGAATATCAATATCAAGATAATATATTTTTTTCTCTTGACTATAAAGTATGTTATCAATAAAGTTATTTAAAAATTTATAGATTTTTTTACTATTTATTTCTAATGATTCAATCAATAAAATAATTGCAAAACTAATAACATTTTCATTTACAAGATAGTCAAAACTATTTGTTCTCATAATTCTGTTTTTATATCCAAAAAAACTATATTTAATACAATCAATATATCTAAAATAGTTGTTATTTTCATTAAATTTTTTAATTATTAAATCATAACTTTCTTTGTCAAAAATTTGATTTAGTTTAAGAATACAATTATGATATAAACTTCCATATTTTTTTCTATCATATTCAATATTTTTAGATTCAAATTCGCTCATTTTTATTTTTTTTATTTAATTGTTAATTTTATATTAGTTTTAATATTAAAAAATTATTTTTTTCATTTTTTTTCATATTTTATTTTATTGAACGTAAAAATAAAAAAATGATTATTTTTATTATTTATTCATTTTATTTTACTAATATATTAACAAACATATTAACGTAAACTAAATAATAAATGTTTTTTAAATCAGTTGAAGAAGCTAAAAATTATTTTAGACCATTAACAATTGATCTAAATCAATTTAACTTTGATGAAAAAATATTTAATAAAATAAAAAAAACAACTGAAAAATTAATTTTTGAAGATGAATGTTCTTTTTTACTATATTTATCAACAGTAATGGGAAATAAACCATTAAACGAAAATTTTTTTATTGAAATTTTACAAAAAGTTATTGATTTTGATAAACAAATATATATTAATTATTGTGAATATATTAAATTAGTATGTGTATTACCTTGTTTAAAAACAAAAAAACTATATCATATGGATTTTTTAGTTTATTGTTTAAATGAAAATTATTTAAAACTATCAAATAAGATTATTGAATGGGGTATTTATGAACCTAATAATATTATTAAAGAAGTTGAAATTTTAAAAGAAGATAATCTAAAAAATATTAAAAAAGAATTTACTGATGATGATTATGATAAATTAACAGAAAATTTTATTGGAGAATCCGCTTTAATAACTGCAAGTGGTTTTGGTCATTTAGATATAGTTGAAAAATTATTATTAAATGGAGCTAATCCTGATATTATTGATTCAAATGGAAGAACTCCATTAATTTATGCATGTGCAGGTAATAATTTTCAGATAGCTGAAAAAATTTTAGAAACTGGAAAATCTATACCTGAAAAATATGATATTAGTTTGAGAAGTGCTTTTTATTATTGTGTTTTAAATCATAATGAAAATTTTGCTTTAAAACTTATTAAAGAATATAATATTAAACCATTAGTTTATCCTGAATTTACAACTGCGTTAATTGAAACTGCTAAAAAAAAATTTAATAAGTTAATATATGAACTTTTAAAAATTAATGAATTTACTACAGTTGAATATATTAATAAAACAGATGATGATGATTATACTTTATTAGATTATGCTATTTTAAAAAAAAATAAAGAGTTATGTTTAAAAATAATTGATACAGGTAATTTATTAACTGACCATCAATTTACTGAAAATAATTGTACTTCTCTATTTTTAGCTATTAAAAATAATATGGAAGATATAGGTTTAAAATTAATTCAGAATAGAATAAAAAATGGATTATATTGTGATATTAATGAAAGATCAAAATATTGTAAATGTGATGATTGTATGAAAACTATATTTATTAAAAATGAAAATAAAGATAATATTATTAAAAATAACGAAATTGTTGATTTAACTTTAAATAATGAATTTGTATTTGCTTGTAAACATAATATGTATAATTTAGCAAATGCAATAATTAATATACCAAATCGTCGAAATATGTGTGATCCATATAAAGATAAAGAATTTTCAATTGAATATTGTTTTCAAAATGGATGGAATGATATAATAACAAAGTTATTAAGAGAACCATCACATTTTGATGTAGCAGTAAATATTTTACCAAATAAAAAAAATATTTTTGAACTTATTTTTGAAAATGATAATATTGATTTATTTGAATTAATAATGTATATAATTTTTCAAAAAATGAATTTTTATGAAAAAAAAAATTATGAAATAACTCATGAAAAAGAAAAAAAAACTTTTGAAAATTTAATATCTAATTCTTTTAAAGAATTATTGTTTAAAATGAAAAAAACATGTAATAAAAATAAAAATAAATATAATATTTTTAACGAAAAAATCGATTTGATTTTAGCTGTTTTAAATGAAGCTAACGAAAAAATGATGAGTTTACTATTAAATTCTTTAGAATCTAATAATCAAAAACCATCTATCAACGGAAACAAAGCAAAAAAATCAAAAAAGAAAAATAAAAAAAATAATTCAAAAAAAATAATTGATAATTCTATTAAAACTGAATTAATCGAAAAGATTAATAATGAAATAAACTACGAAAATAATAATGAAGAAGTTATTGATGTAGAAGTTATTAATGAAGAAATTATTAATGAAGAAATTATTAATGAAGAAATTATTATTGAAGACATTAATAATGAAGAAATAAATAATGGAGAAATTATTATTGAAAACATTAATAATGAAGAAATCAATAATGAAAAAGTTGATAATAAAGAATTAATTGAAGAAATTAATAATGAATTTAATAGTAAATTAATTGAAGAAGTTATTAAAGAATTTAATTATGATTTAATTAATGAAGTTATTAAAGAAAAAAAATTAATTAAAAAAATAGAATATGAACCATATATAATGAAGTTTAATATTAATAATAATAAACCTTTTAATAAAAAAAATAATATTCATATACCATTTGATAATAAAAAAATTCAGAATGGATATTCTTTTTGTATTATAGAAAAGAAAAAAGAAATTGAAGATATTAAATTAAAAACTATGAAAGATTCTGAATTATACAAAATAATGAATGAAAGATATTTTTGCACAATTGATTATTTAATATCAAATTTTGAAAAAAATTAAATTATTTTTATTTTTAAATTATAAATACTTAAGTCTATTATGACCTACCATGTTTAGCTAAAATTTGTTTATATAAAAGTTTAACATCAATTTTTTTTTTATTTTCAACTCTTTGGTTTATTGATTCTTGTTTTTTTTTTTCTATTGTTAATTTACTTTTTTCAATAAAATCTTCAATAAAATTATCTTCTTTATGAATATTTAAAAATTCACTATTATTTTCATCATCAAATTCATCTAAACTCTTTCTTCTTTTAACTATAATATCTTTTGGTGAATTTTCTTCATCAAAACTTCTTTTTGAAGGACTATCTATTTTAGTGTAATAGTTATCAATTGTTCTTTGAATACCTGTTTTAATTTGTAAAGCGATATTATTTTTAAGATTATATGTACTTTTTTCATTGTCTCTATTTGTTTTAATATTAGATCTTTTAATAACAATATTTTTAGGTTCATATACAATTCTATGTATTAAATCAGGAAATCCAGCTTGTTTAAAACCATATATAAATGGTTCTTTATGAATTTTTATACCTTTTGAATTAATATAATATTCATCTTTAAATTCATAAGGTGAAAAATCAATAATTTTATATAAAAAAAAATAATAATCAAATCCATTATATTTTGTACCAACAATCTCCATTTTTAGATCATAATCAACTTGTTTAAAATATTTTTTTGATGTTTTATGTATAACGTGAAAAAATCTGCATTTTTGAATAACAATAGAACCAATTCTTAATTTTGATTCATCAACATGCTGTTGAGGTTTAATATATTGAACGTTAAAGCTTAAAATAGAGTTCATTTTACTTATTCTTTATTCTTTATTATATATAACTTAATATTTAATATTTGAATGTTTTTAAATCAGTTTTTTTAATTAATATAAAAATTGATTAATTATTTATAAAAATATATTTAATAATATATAATATCAAATAAAACATATAAAATGGATACGTTTAAAGAACTTCCTCAAGAAATTATTTACGAAACATTTAAATATTCACATTCTCCTCAAAGTGATAATTTACTAAATGATATAAATAGTTTTTATGATTCTTACGATCTAATACAAAATTTATATAAAAAATATATTGATTTATTAAACTATGATGAAAATATTAAAGAATTTGAACTTTATGGATGGTTAACAAATAATATTTGTATAATTATTCAGGATAAAACGGGAGTAAATGGATTTATGAATGGTCTTAATGTTGATTTTATTGAATTAATGAAATCACGTTCAATTATATTTAAACTAAATGAAGAAAAAATCATTAAATTTTTTTTATCTAATAATGAGAATAAAAATGAAATTGAATATTTAAAAAAAGAAGCAAAATATTTATGGTCAATGTTGACTATTGACGAACGAAATATTTTAATTAATGATATAAATGATAAAATAAAATCATTTTCAGAATTTTAAATTCTTTTTAATAAAAAAAAATAAAAAAATCATTAAGACCTTCGTTGGATTTTTATAAATTTATAATATCTTAAAAAATAGCAATTATTATTCTATTTTTATAACGTATAATATTTATATTAAAAAAATTGAAAATAAAGAATTTAAATTATTTATTTTTAGTTAATTATAAATAAAATATAAAATCTATGCAAGCTCAAATTAAAAATGCTATTCTTATTTTAAGATTTAAAAATAAACATTATATGAATGAATTATTAGATCCTTTATCTAATGCTTATGAAGGTATATTAATTAATCGTGAAGGTCATAATTTTCCTAGTTCTTATATTCCTAATAATAATCATATTTTGACTAAATATAAAGAACAATGTAAATATGTTATTGGACTTTACAATATGTCTGGATTAAAACATGAACTTTTACATGCAAAATATTATATGGATGAAACATATAGATTAAAAATTAATGAAGAATGGAATGAATTAAATTCACAGCAAAAGTTATATATAACTAATTTTTTAAAAAGATTAGGTTATAGTGATAAAGTTATTATAGACGAATATCAGGCTTATAGATATAGTGAATCTCCTAATTTTTTTGGTATTCGACTTTAAATGAGTTTAGTTATTTATAAAATTATATATTTACAATTAAATTTATCTTTAATAATTAGAAATGGAAACGAGAAATATTAAATATATATATGATTATATTGTTATAAATGAAAAAAGATATATTGTGACTATTGAAAAAGATAGAATATCAATAACTATATATATAGAAAATGTTGAAGAAGAAAGAAAATATAAAAATATTATAACATGGAATGATATACAAAATAAAAAAATTGATAATTTGGATAAATATTTTATTTTTTTGAAAAAAATATTTTTGAATGAAAAAGGATTTTCATATAAAATAAATGAAGTTAATATATGTAGTTCTTTTAGTAAAAATAAAGAATTATGGTTAACCTTAAGTTATGACACTGATTTTATTGATTTTAATGATTCTTATAAATTATCAGAAGTTGAATTATTTGAAAAAATACAAAATTTAAAAAATAATGATTTTTTTAATTAATTTTTTTTATTTTTATTTTTATTTTTTCCTCCTGATTTTTTACCGTTTGATGCTGATAATTTTGCAAATAAATTTTCAAATTGGTCATCTTCTTGATAATTTACTCTAGTTTCTTCTTCATTATTTACTTTAACTTCTTCTTCTTTAGCTTTTATATTAGTTTTTCTATTAGCTTCTTTATTTTCATTTTCATTTTCATTTTCATTTTCATTTTCATTTTCATTTTCATTTTCATTTTCATTTTCATTTTCATTTTCATTTTCATTTTCATTTTTATTTTCATTCTTATTTTCATTATCACCCCAGATAGAACGTGATGAAATATTGAAAGATAAAAAAAATTTATCATTATTCATATTTACATTTTTTTTTAATTTAGATCTTAATTTTTTTTCAATATTATTTGATAAATATTTATTTTTTTTTTCACTAAACAGATTGATTAAAAAATTCATAATATTATCAAAACTTTCAAAACCTTTAATATTTAATTTATTTATAATATCTTTTTTTTCTAAATATGATATTTTATAATTACTTAAATATAAATAAAGTATAAATAAAACAATATAAATATTTTTATATATATCTATAAAAAGTTTATCAAAATATATTCCTCCTCTAAAGTCTAAATACAAATCAATAATAAAATCATAATATTTAATTAATTTATCTAAATCATTAATACCTAATTCTCTCAAATAATTATTTAAACAAGTAAAATATTCTATTATAAAAGTTTTAAACAAAATATTTTGTTTTTGATTATAATTTTTAGAAATTAAAGATGATTCATAAACTTTCTCGTATCCCGATACTTTGTAAATATTTAAATATAAAATTAATAAATATTTAAAAAGTTTTTCATCAAATTTATTTATATTTTCTTTAATTTGCATATATTTTTCTATTAATGGATTTTCATTATAATTATTCGAATAATTATTTAAAATTTGATTGATAGATATTCTATTTTCATGACTTATATTTAATTTTGTATTTAAAGAATTATTTATTTGAGATATAATTGGTCTAAATGTTATTTTGAATAAATTTATTCTATCAAGTGTTTCCTTTAAAATGCCTATTTCTATTGGAAATAAATCGAATCTTTCATTTTCTTTATATCCATAATTATTATTATAATTATATTCTAAAAAATATGGTGATATAATATTTTTAAATCTTAATCTATAATTGAAATTATCTTTAATTTTATTTTTTACTTGTTCAGCATTATTATTATTAAATATTATTTCATTATTTAATTGACTATTAAATAAATTTATTATACTATTTTGAATATAATTACTTTGTTTTATTGTAGTACAAAACATACAACATATAATTAATGGTTCTCTATTAGTTGGATTTTTTTTTTCAATTAATTTTTCAATAACATTTTTTAGATATATTTTTTTAGTTTTAGTTTTATTACTTGAAGTTTTTAAATCTACATTTAGTTCATCAAATGAAAACATATTCTCAGTATATCTGTTTATTCTAGAATTATTTTTTATTTTTTTTAAATAATTATTATGAAAAGTATAATATTCATTATTTTGTATTAAATATTCATTTTCATAATCACTTGGTGTTATGCATTTTTCTAATTTATCAATGTAAGTTTTATTTATATTTGATGGTAATGGTACATTTACAAATAAATTAAAATATTCTTCTTCTGATATAATTTCATTTCCATTTTTGTCAATTATACTAGGTTTCATTGGTAAATTAAATAGACCAGTATAAAATTTTTTTTCTTCCTCAGATGTTAATGCATAATCTGTAAATTCTGAATTTGGTCCAAATATTTTAAAAAATTTAGGTTGGTAAAATTTTTGAGTTTCTAAATGTAGATTTCTATCACGTATAATTTCTTTTAATTTATTTATTTCAATATTCATCATTTCTATTGTTAATGCTTCAATAAAGTTTTGATTTATCATATTTTGTAAACCCATTCTTATTGTTAAATAATCAAATATTTTTGAAGTATATAAATAACCTTCATTTTCTAATGTTATTAAATAAACATTTTTAGGTAAATTAAATGATTCTTTGTTTAATGTAGATTTAGCACCTCCATGTGATATTAATAAATATTCATTTGTATTTAATTCTGAACATTTTCTTGTTGTAAAACCATAATTTTTTATTTTTTTTTCTAAAAAATATTTTAAATCTTGTTCATTTTTCCATAAAGAATTTAGAATATTTTTTGATATGTTTTCATATAAATTATTAATAAATTGATTTGAATTTCTTATATTTAATATACATTCTGATTTATTATTTTCATTATATTCATTATATTCATTATTATTCTCATTAAAATTTTCTAATATATTTTTTTGTTTTGTAAAATGTTTTGCTGAGCGAGGAGAACGGATTCTAGTAAGTTTTCTAGCTTTATCCTTTTCTCTTAAACTTGGTTTATATGGTTTAATTGATTTTTTTGATTCCATTTTTATTTTTATCTATATATAATAAATAAAAAATAAATTAAAATAAATAGATTTTTAATAAATATTGTAAAAAAGTAAGATAAATAATGATTAAGAATGGAAGAATCTGATTGCTTATTTTGTTTTGAAGAAGTCGATTTAAATACAAATATTATTGAATGTGAATTTTGTTATCACTATTTTCATATGGAATGTTGGAAGTACTATGAAAAATCCTATTTGAAAATTAATAATTTAAATGTATCAATTATATGTCCATATTGTCAAAGAATTATTAAATATAATTATTACAGATATTTAATTAAATTTATATTATTTTTTTGGTTTATTATACATACTATGTATTTAATGATGGATTTTGTTGAAAATATTTATTATGATGAAGAAGAATTTATTTTTATTATTTAATTTATTTATTTTTTTATTTTATTATATTTATATTTATTAGTATAAATAAAATTATGTGCAAAAAAGATTGTAAATATGAATGTAAATGTGAAAACAATATAACTATTTTAAATGGTACTGTCCAATCAGGATTTGAATGGTCAACAATTTTTTTATCTAATATGTTTATTGAATTATATTATGTTGGTGAATTTGAAACATTTTTATTAGGTGAAACTCTAAGTGATATAAATGGTAAATTTTCTTTAAAAATTAAAAATTTAAAATATTTAAAAGAAAATTATTGTTTGTTTTATTTAACTGCAACTAAAATAAATAATAAATATAAAAAATTAATGTTAATTTTAGATAATAATTTAAATTCTATAAATCTTAATAATATTATTATTAATGAACGTAGTACTATTGCAGCAATTTATACTTCAGCAAGATATTATGATATTAATAAAGATATAATTATTAGTAATAAAAATTTATTAGCTCTTAAAGTTATTAGTAAAATGAATTTAAATTTGATTCAATTTAATGGAAAATTAAGTGAAGTCATTAAGTCTTCACCAAATGCAGATGAAACTAATTCAATGCGTTTATTAAATTCTTTATCAAATTTATTAGGTGACGTTATTAATTCCGAAAATTTAGATAAATATAATCAACTAAAATCAACTATTTATTATATAAAAGAACCTGAAAATACTATTCAATTATTTTTAAATATAGTACTAGAACCAGGTAAAAATGTATACGATATTTTTCAATTAACTTTAAATGTAACTAAATTTATTTATGGATTTTATTTAACTCAATATCAAAAACCAGATTGTTTATGTATTGCTGTTAAAGTAAATTATACTGGTAATGATAATTATTTATTTGGTGGTCCTGGTAATTTAGTATTTGATAAAGATGGTAACGGATGGATTACTAATAATGTAGTTCAAGGTACCATTAATTCATCTAATTTTGATATAGTCTTAGATGCTGCTGGTAAACCATCATCTGGAAAAAATGGAAATCCTCCTTCCTTATTATTTGGAGGAGGAATTTTAGGTTCTGCATTTGGTGTTGCTATTGATAATAATAAAAATGTTTTGCTTAGTATTTTTGGTTGGGGTGAAAGTTTACCTCAAGAAGGAGGAATTGCTAAATTTAATCAAAAAGGTGTACCTTTAAGTGGTGAACAAGGTTTTATTAATGATACATTTAGAGTACAAGGAATAACAGTAGATAGAAAAAATAATATTTGGATGGCAAGTAATGGTAATGATAGAGTTGTTGTTTATTTAAATGGAGATCCAAATAATAGTATATATTATCAATTTGAATTAGGTACAAATCCATTTGATATACAATTAGATAAAAATGATGATTATGTAGTATTATCTAATAGTGGAAGTGAATTACAAAATTCTTCTATTGTTAAACTAAAAATTGAAAATAATCAAATTATTCCTATTTTTATAACTGAAGTAGGTAAAAAAATTATAGGAATAGCAATTAATTCTAAAGACGACATATTTGTAGCATCATCATTAGACTCTAGTATTTATAAATTAAGTCCTAATGGTGAAATATTAAAAAAAATAAGTGATTCTAGTATAAATACACCATGGAGTGTGTCTGTTGATGGAAATGATGATGTATGGGTAGCTAATTTTGATTTAATTTTAGAAAGAAATTATGGTATATCAAAATTAGATAGTGATGGAAATATTTTAGCACCATCATCTGGATTTAATATTTTGACAGGAGGAAGTCAAGTTCTTCTTCACAATGGTTTACCGTTATATTATCCTCTTAATGAAAAATCATTTAATCCTTTAATGCGTTTAACCGCTGCTAGAGTTGATGCAGCAGGTAATATTTGGGCTATTAATAATTGGAAACCACCTTTTTATCAAGATGTTAAATTAAATCCTGGAGGTGACGGTATTGTTATATTTTTAGGATTAGCTAGTCCTTATAAAGTAAATTAATTTATAGAAATTATTTAAATAAATATAAGTTTAACTTAAAATAATTTTTATAAATTTATATATATTTATTTATAGAAATAAACTATTAAACAATTAAACAATTTTACATTAAAATGAATTTTATAAAAAAATTTTTTTATAAACTATTTTTTTATAATTCTAATAAAATAAATTCAGAAATAAATTTTGATGAATATTTAAATGAATCTTTATTTACCAATAAAATAAATAATATTAATTATAATAATGAATTTATAAATGCAGTTTTAAATAATGATCATGATTATTTAATGAAATTAATATATTTAATTGATAAAGAAAATATAAATATTTATTATTATGATGAAAATCAAACTTCTTTATTAATGATTTTGGCACAAAATAAAAATTATAGAATCTTAGAAAATTTATTAAATTTTTATGATATAAATAAAATATTTGAAGTTGATAAACTAGGTAATAATATTTTATTTTATATTATTAAAAATGTATCTTTAAATAATAATAAAAAAAATGAATTATATTATATGTTAGATTTATTTTTTACACAAATTTTATTGAATATAAAAGAATTAGACTATCAAAAATATTATGAATATTTGAATCATAAAAATAATGAAGGATTAAATATTATTTATTTTATTGTAAAATATAATTTGAAACCTGAGTTTTATTTAAATTTAATTGAAAATTTTGAATTATATATTGATTTTCAAATAGTAGATGATTCATATGTATCTATTTTAAATAATTTATTAGAATATAATTGTTTAGATATAAGTAAAAAAATAATTTATCAAAAAAAAGGTGTTATTAATAAATCTCTAGATGGTTTGGAAAATTTGAAAATATTATTAAAAAGATATAATTTTACAAACTCTGATTTTTTAATTAATTATATTAAAAATTATAAATTTACAATTGATGATTTATTTGATAAATCAAATGAAAATTCTTTAAAAATAAATGATTTTTTAAACAAAGATTATGAAAAATTAATAAATTATTTTATAAATATGGAAAATTCTAAAAAATATTTTAATTTAGAATTTATGATGCCTATATATTATTTTTCTACTTATAATATAAATTCTTTTATCGAAAAAAATAATTTAGATGTTTTATATAAAAGTTTTTTAAATCATAATCCCTTAAATATTTTAACTTTTTCTATTTTATATTTTTCAAAAAAAACATCTTTCAAAATTTTAGATTTATATTATAAAAATGCAAAATCCTCTTTTCTTGAAAAATATAATTATCTAATATATTCTACCATTTTTTATTGTATTTTAACAAAGAATGAAGAATTAGCATTAAAATATATTGAATATATACAAAAACAAAAAAAATCTAAATATCTACTTTTTTTTGGATATAAAGATGTAGCAAATAATAACTTACTTATTTTATCTTGTAAAAATAATATGGAACAATTAGCTATAAAAATTTTAAATTTATCACCTGATTTAATATATGAAAAATTTGAAAAAATTATATATGAAAAAAATATTGAAGAATCAAAAAAAAATAAAAAAACAAATAATAAAATTATAAAAAAAGATTATTATGATACTTTAAAAATTTGTTGTGAAAAAAATTTAGTAGAAGTTGTTATTTTAATTATTGAAAAATATAATTATAATTATTTTATAAAAAATAGCAATAATATCATTAAATATGTAAATTATATGGCTAAAAAAAATATAGATATAACAAAACCATTTTTATCTTCAAAAATTTATAAAAACATTAATATACCAAACGAATTAAATATATTAATGTTTGAATATATATATGTATTATAGATTTTTTTGTTTTTTTTTTATAAATTAATTATTTTTATTTATTTAGTAAAAATAATAACATAGGAAAAGATATTTGTTTGTCGCATTTTTGAAGAATATTTTTAATAATTAAATTTTCTATTTTTCTTTCACTTTTAGCATATTCAATCAAAAACTCAATCAAATATAAATATTTTATTTTTTCTATTTTTTCAAAAAAATATTCAATATAAATATCTTCAAAATACCTTATTAATTTATCTGAATGAATTAATATATCATTTAAACATTCATTTAATTCTAAATAATTAATCATAGATTTATTTTCATTTATTTTCATAATGAAAATATCAAATGTTAATTTAAATATATCAATACGATGTCTAATAACAAATAAATATTTTTCTTTTTTATTATCATTTTTTAAATAATTCATTTTTTCCATGAAATAATCATTATCAATTATATGTAATATATAATTTAATAAATTATATATACCTTGTAAGCTTGATTTTTCTATAATTTTTGATATTGTATATTCTGAATAATTTTCAATATAATAATAATTATTTAAATGTTTTTCAAAAAATATTTTAGGTTCTTTAAATTCAGGTAACATATCAAATATTTTATATTTATGTAAATTATGATATGCAATATGTTCTAAAATATTAAAATAATCATTATCAGTAAATAAATTAGGTAAAGTATAGATTATTTTTTTAAACATAAATAATATTTTATTTATTTGATCTTTGTTTTCATTTCCTGTTTTTAGAATATTATTAAATTTAAATTCTATATCTTGAATTATATAATCTATCACATAATGTTCTTTAAATAAATTAGGATACTTTGAAACTATTTGAACCCAGTAATCTAAATATTGATATAAATCATTAAAATGATTTATCTTATTTAAACCGAATTTAATTATATTTTTTTTATAGTAACTACTGGTAATTAATTGATATTTATTAAAGTAAATAGAAAAATATGGTATCAAATTCTTATTTTTATTATTTTTACCATAAAATAAATCTAATATATCTGGTTTAGTACTATTTAATAAATACAAAATATTAATACAAAATTTATCATAAATATTTAATTTATCATGTAAACTTATATTCGAATAAAAATATGTACTAAATTTTATATTATTATTTTCAATAAAATTTAAAACAAATGAAAAAAATGTATAATATTTTTCATTATATGAATCAATATATGTTTGTAAAAAATACATATACAGTCTTTCATAAAAAAAATCAAAATAACTATATTTTTGTAAAAATAATAAAATTTTATTCAAAAAAGTTATATCAATATCATTATCTTTATTTTTTTCAAATCCATCATTCTCATTCTCTTTAAAACAATGTTTTATTCTTTTATCAAAACACATTTTTTTAGGCAAGATCTTTAAAAATTTACCATATAATGGTATATAATCAAATAAATTTTTATGAAAACCAAATATGATTTCTATAACATCATTTTCATCAATATCCATATTCATAAAAGTTGCTTGGATTTGATTCATTAATTTTTCATCAATATTCTTTTCTTTGACTTTTAATATTTTTGAAAAAGAATTTTCGGGATATATAAATCCTATATTATGAAAAAATTTAATAATATCCGGATTTAAACTTTCTAATATAACATCTATCATTCTTTCATATTCTTTATTTTTATCTTTATTAGATAATTCAAAATATTCGACTATATAACTTAAACCTTCATAGTTTTCATTATATATTATTTGCTTAAAATCTTCCATAATTAACTTTTTTTTTATTAAAATTAAAAATTTAACTTGTTCTAAATCATTTTCTAATACTCTTTCCATTTTTGAATTAAATTAAGTATTAAATTATATACATTTTTTTAAATTGAATTATTATTCATTTTTATTTATGATTTACGTACTATTTTTTTTTTATAATATTATATAATTAATAAATTCAACTTAAAGAAATTATCTAAATAAATGGATAATAAAAATGGATTTAATATTAAGTATTAAACGTGAAAAATTATTTGAATATTATTCAAAAAAAGGTTATATTAATCAAGGTGAAGATAATAATATATTATATGTAAAAATATATAATGAAATTTTAGTTTTTTTAGGTAAAATTAAGGAGATTAAAGTTAATCAAAAAGAAACCATATGGTATTATAATGAAGAAGGAGATGAATATATAGTAAAAATAGGTTTTGAAACTACTTTTTCAAATCCACTTAATGCAATGACAGATATAAATAGAAATTATAGTATGTTTAAGATAATATTAGAAATAAAAAAAAGTAAATGAAAAATGAATTTAAAAAAATAATAATAAAATCATATATAAAAAATTAATAAAATGGAAAATTTTTTAATTGAAGAAGAAAAAGAAATTTATAAATATATCATATTAAATAATACTGATAATTTTATTATTAAAGAAGTAAAAGATAATTTTATTTTACAAATTGAACAATTTAAAGAAAATAATAGTATTTATGATAATTTTATAAATGATATAATATATGAATTATATGATACAAAATATGAAAATATTAACGAATTATATGAAAAAATTAAATATGAAAGAATGAAATTTATTGAAACAAATAAAATAAAAATGAGTTCATATAATAATACTATAAATGAAGTTAAAAATAGAATTGAAGAAATAAAAAATAATTGTATAACGAATCAAATAAATGAAGGAATTTTATCAAATGATTATATAATAGAAGATATGACTAATATTTTAACAATAATTGAAGAAAATAATTATTTTATACAAAATATGGAAAATAATGAAAATAATATAATAAAAAATGAGTTCGAGGATCAATTTGAGGAAGATTATGATTATTAAATAAATATTTTTTTTTATTTTAATTAAATAAATTATATTTAATTATAGAAGAATGGATTTTACTCAATTAAACACTATATCAATATTAAGTATAAATATTATAAATGGATTATTATTTTTGATTATTATCATTATTATTATTTGTAACTATTCTTTAGTTAAAAAATTAGATATTTATAATAAAATTATGATTTTGATAGCTTTAGGTATATATTTAGGTATACATGGACTTTTACATTTAGGTTTAGAAAAAATAATTGAAAAGAAAAATTGAAAAAAATAAGTATAAAACAATTTTTTTACAAAAATTATATATAAATAAATATGAATATATAATAAGATAAA
>JACCEB010068298.1_pt1 | contig 43305 bp, 43 predicted proteins | sample 7454761 | NCBI WGS metagenome assembly JACCEB01 (sample SAMN15323454, study PRJNA562643) | freshwater metagenome | isolation source: river surface water | place: USA:Blue River Watershed | collected 2017-08-18
AACTGGTAAAATAATAGCAAATTCAGATATATCATTAAATTCAAATTTATATGTACAAAAAGATACATCTCTTAATGGTCAACTTTATGTTTCTGATAACACAACATTAAACAGCCAATTAAATGTATCAGGAAATACAACATTATCAAGTCAATTAAATGTAACTGGAAATACAACATTAAACAGTCAATTAAATGTAACTGGTAATACAACATTAAACAGTCAATTAAATGTAACTGGTAAAATAACATCAAGTTCAGATATATTAGCAAATTCAAATTTATATGTACAAAATGATACATCTCTTAATGGACAACTCTATGTAACAGGAACAGTAAATACAGAATCAGACATATCAACAAATGGTTCAATAAATATAAAGTCTGCATCAATTTATATTGATCAGTCAAACAGTTTAATAATAAATAATAATGAAGGTAATACGACATATCAAGTAGAATTAGCAGCAGGATCAAATAGTTGGGCTCAATCATCAGATGTAAGATTAAAAACAAATATAGTGCCAATAGAAAACAGTTTAGAAAAAATTCTAAAAATAGGAGGGTATAGATTTAACTATAAAACAGATTTATCAAATCAACATGTTGGAGTGATAGCACAAGAAGTTGAACAAGTTATACCAGAAGCAGTATGTACAAATTCCCAAGGTTATTTAACAGTTAAATATACAGATATCATACCATTACTAATTAATGGTATGCAAGAGTTACAAAAAGAAGTATTAGAACTTAAAAAAGAAATAAAAGAATTAAAAAAAGTTTAAGATAAATTATTTACTCTTGAAACAAAAGGAGCAAATGAAATAGATGATAAAGTCATATTGTCAGACAATAAATTAACAGGAACACCTTTAGGAATATTTCTATCACGTTGAACAACTTCAGATTTTAAAGGTACTTCATTAATTTTGTTATAGTAAGAATTATAATTAGTAGAGTCTAAATAAAAAACATTGTTACCATTATTTTTGCATTTAAAATTAGTGTCAAAATCATTAACAGTGTTTTTCATAATACTTTCAGCATTAGCTTGTAATGAGGCTCTATAATCATTAGCATTAGTTATTTTAGCCTTTTTCATAGTTTCTAAATTATATAATTTAGAACTAGTCCAATTAGTAAATTCACGAGGATTGCCAGTAATTGCAGGGCATCCGCAGCATGTGGAATATCTATTATCACAATTCATATTATATAATTTATTTAGATATTTTTTTGTGAATTTGTACTTTGACATTTATTAATTTCAGCAATTAGTTGATCTCTATTTTTAGGTCGTGAATGTTCAGTCAGTTTAATATTTAGTTTTTTTGCCAAATTTTTTAAATCATTAATTTTCATTGATTTAATTTTTTCTGTCTCTGTTTGTTCTTCTGCTTCAACTTCAGACTCGATAACATCATTTATTTCTTGTTTACTATTTTTTGTTTCACTATTAATCTCATTTGTTTCAGGAGTACAACCAAGTGTCAAAGGTATATTAATAAAATCTGGAACTACAGACTCAATTTCTAAATTAGATTCAATTTGTTCAGGTTTTACATTAATAACATCATTTGAGTCTAAAATAACTGGGTTAAATTTAATTTCTTCTTCACAAGCAGTTTCTGGTGATTCATAAATTTGATTAACTATTTTTTTTAAATCAACTGGAATATAAATATTATTTCCAACAATTTCATCAACTTCATTAACAACACAATCTGCCATAGTTAAAAATGATGTAATATCTTTCATAACATCTAAATCTTCTTGTTGTATTGGTGGAAGAATATTAGATTGAGTAATAACTTGGTTTTGTTCAAAAAATGTCTGTTGCATTTGTAAAGGTACTTGTTGCATTTGTAAAGGGGCTTGTTGCATTTGTAAAGGGGCTTGTTGCATTTGTAAAGGGGCTTGTTGCATTTGTAAAGGGGCTTGTTGCATTTGTACAGGGACTTGTTTTGCTTGTTCAGGAACTTGTTTTTGAATTTGTTGTTGTGTTTTTTCAGGCACTTGTTTTTGAATTTGTTTTTGTTCAGGTACTTGGTTTTTTGCATTTCTTCCACTTATCCAACATGTGTCACCATCACATTTAATTTCTTGGTTATTTTTATTATTATTAAATGTTTCAATTGTTTTGTTTGTTTTATAATTAGTTGGTTCTAAAGATTCAGAATCAGAGTCTGAATTAGAACTAGAAATAACAGATTCTAAATTAATAAGTTTAGATCCAGAATTAGAATCAATTTTTTTCTTAAGTGATTCAATTTCATTAGCAAGTTTTTTAATTTCAGAATTTGCAGAGTAATATTTATACCCAAGAGCAATAATGAGAAGAATAAGACCTCCAATAATCCAATCTTTAAGAGTTAAATTTTTAATATCAAACATTTTTATATTAACATATTTGTTTATATAAAAAATACAAATTTAAACTCAATTGCTAGAATATTTATTTACCAATATAAATTAATGCAACATTAAGCAAGAGTAAGAAAAATACCATAACTTTAGTGTCAGATTCAGAACAAAATTCATCCTTACGTTTATTAAAATAGTAATTCATACCATTAAAAGTAATAAATAAAATTAATAAAAAGAATAAGTTAGATTGTGCAAAAGTCATATATTGTTTGCATGGGTTAAAAATACTAAAAAGATTAATAATAAATAGTAAACCAAGTGCATATTTAATTGGTTGTTGGAAAAATCCACTAGTAGGATCATAAGTGGCACCACAATGATTTTTCATAGTAAGGGTAAAAACTAAAACAGTACTAACAATCATATGAAAAAGTTCAATATATCTAATAGCATAACCTTCAAAAAAGTTTTCCTTGAAGAAATTAAAAATTATATATGTGAATATAGGAAAGATAAGGAGCAAGTTGTTAGCAATATATAATTTGATAGCATCATTAGGACCTGGAATCATATGCATAGGAGTATTTTTAGTAGAAGTACTTTTCATTATTCTATATATATTAATTAGAAAAAATAAACTATATTATTTTTAATTTTTAATTTTTTTTTTGGGTAAAGTTAAAATTACACTTAAAATTAGAAATCCAATAATCATTTTTATACTTCCTGGTTTAGTACAATATCCTTTTGCTGATCCATTTATCATGTTCATTCCAACATAAATAACAAAAATAGATAATGCATCAATTAAATAGTGTGAATATGGAATTATTTTTGCAATAACTCTGATTGCAACACCAATTACAGGAACATATTTTAGTACAATTCCAATAACACCAATTAAAACATATGTTGCTAAAGTATCAACTAAAAGTTTTGTTGCAGGTGCAGAACTATTTTTACATATTTTTTTTGATTTAAACCAATAAATTGCATATACAGTTATAAAAATTAAAATAAGTTTAACAAATGGAACTTTATAAGGCAAGAAATACTGTTTTAAGAAAATATCTGAAACAATTGCAACAATTATTGGAAGTAAAATATACTGATCATAAGGTTTTCCGCCTTTTCCTTTTTTAATTAATCCAAACATCATAAGTAGTGCAGGTATTATTGTAAGAGGTGGAATAGCAAAGAAAAATAGCCATGGTTTGTCAAGTGAACCATTTAAATACATAATTCTACCAATAAGTTGTCCAAAAAAAGGAAATACAATTGTTAAAATAACTGCCATTAATTTTTCTTTTGTAAAAGTAAATGCTTCCTTAATTTTTTTGAAAAAATCTCCAATCTGTTTAAAAAATTTTTCAACTTTATCAAATGGATTTGCCATAAAATGTTCTGTTTGCATTTCTTTTCTTAAATTTTCGAAACTTTTCAAAACTTTTTCTCCAGAGTCTAAAATTGTTTTATTATTTACATCAGACGATTTATTGGCAAAATTTTCAATAACATTATTATATTTATTTTTATTTAATTTAACCATTATAAAATAACACAAGATTTTATTTTATAATTTAATTCTTAAATGGATTATTTAGTTGGTTGATGTAATCAACAGAAATGCCATCTGGTCCCATAACATATCTTGATTTATCAAAATCCATTACAGATAATGGATAACCTGATGTTAAGGAAGGACAAACTGGACATTCTTTTTCTTGTTTACATACTGGTGTTTTTCCTAATGGTGGTCTCCATTTGTCAGTATTTAATATAGTATATGCATTATCCCATTTATTATTAAATGTTGAATCATAAGATCCTAATGGTTGCATTTGACCAGGAGTTAGTTGTGTATTATATTTAAGATCACCATATAATATATCTTTAATCATACCCCTTGAATCAACATATTTATTTGATGACAATATTTCAACAAGTGCTGGGGGAATTCCTGTTTTATCAGATGCTGTTTTTGTTGTTATTGCACTTTCTAATGAAGTTATTTTATTCTGTAACATTTTTATTAAATCTAATTCCATTGTTTTAGATGAAGCAGCTGTAACAAAATTAGTTAAATCAACAGATGATTCCATTGCATTAACAATATCAACTAATTTAAGTGGAGCACTTGCAGCTATTTTTACACATAAATCTGGATTAATTTGTGTTAAATTTAAAAGTTTTAAAAGTACTGAACCTCTTACAGGATCTATTTTTGTAATTTGAGCAATGTTATCACGTATTTTTAACATTTTTACTGAATCTGATGCATTTGATACAAATAAACCTACATAATAAACTATTTCTGGTTCTGTTAAAACATAAACATTTCCAGTTGTTAAACCTGGTTTTGTTACTTTGTAAAGATCTAATAAATATGCTTGAATAAGTTGTTCTCTGTCTGATTGTGGTAAATTTCTAATTTGATCTATTTTTAAAGACAATGTACCAGGGGTTAAAACTGAACCTGTTATTGGGGCTGGTGATGGTGATAAATAACCAATAGTTCCTACAGGTGTTAATCCTACAGTACCAGGAACTCCAACACCAGGAGTACCAGGAACTCCAACTCCAGGAACACCTACAGCAGGAGTACCAGGAACTCCAACTCCAGGAACACCAACACCAGGAGTACCAGGAACTCCAACTCCAGGAACACCTACAGCAGGAGTACCAGGAACTCCAACTCCAGGAACACCTACAGCAGGAGTACCAGGAACACCAACTCCAGGAGTACCAATACCACCAACTCCAACTCCAGGAACACCTACAGCAGGAGTACCAGGAACTCCAACACCAGGAACTCCAACACCGGGAACTCCAACTCCAGGAACACCATAACCAGGAGTACCAACACCAGGAACTCCAACACCGGGAACTCCAACTCCAGGAACACCATAACCAGGAGTACCAATACCAGGAACTCCAACTCCAGGAGTACCAATACCAGGAACACCAACTCCAGGAACACCATAACCAGGAGTACCAATACCACCTACACCAACACCAGGAACACCATAACCAGGAGTACCAATACCACTAACACCGTAACCAGGAGTACCAACACCAGGTATAACGTCAAAGTGTTCTTTTTTTGATTTAGATTTTTTTTGAGAGAAGTGTTCTTTTTTGTTATTTTTAGAGTTAAAATAAATAGGTTGGATATAGTTGTTATAAATAAAAACAATAATCAAACCAAAACCTATAAAGAGATATACATCTTTGATTGGTATTTTGTCTTTAGGTAAAAAATTCCATATAACACATAGAACTAATACTAATCCAATATATGTGATTAAAGATTTTTCCATTACTATAAATAAATATAAGAAAAATATTTTATTCTAATTTCTCATTAAATATAGCAATTAAAATACTAATGAATAAACTAAAAAATATAATTTGTATATTAATATTTTTAGATATTCCTAATTTTTCAACTCCACATAAATCAGAGAAAAGAATGTATCCAAAAGTTCCAACAAATCCATTAAATACGGAAGTTTTAATAATTTGATAGGCTTTAATTGGTTTTGATTTTTTAACATATTTGTATATAGTGGCAAATACATTAATTAAAACTAATAATAAGAGTATAAAAAATTTATTTGAAAGACTTGGATTAGAAACAAGATCTTTTTTATAGAAAAATATAATTAACAAGGCAATAAGTATAAATAAATTAGTGTATAAATTGTCCATTATAATATATGTCAAGCTTATTTTTTATAATAAACTGTAATAAATATATTTGTTAAAATTAAAATCATAATAATAACATTAACAGCAATAAATAACATTAAATATTTATTAAGATGGTTATTTATTTTGCTTAAAATAGGTGTAATAATAAATTTATCAATTGTGTCATCATTAATATATTGTTTTAAAGTTTCCCATGTTTGTTTTGATTTAACTTCATTTATAAATTTTTCAATAAGTTGTTTTTTTAAAGTTTCCCACATAATTTAATTTAAAGTCAGACAAAAAAAAATTATTTATTAGCTTATTATATATGAATAATTTTTTAATAGCTGGATTAGTTATATTAGTTTGTATATTAGCTTTTTATAGTTACAAACAAATTAAATCTAAAAAAGAAGTAAAAGAAGTAGTCAAGACAGTTAAAGAATTAAAGGAAGTAAAAATAGAAAAATATGAAGAGCCATCTGTTAATTCAGTATCAGTTTTGTTATGTTATGCTAATTGGTGTGGACATTGTCCAGAAGTTAAAGAGTGGTATATTGATTTAGTTAATAAAACTCCTTTACCAAATGTAATATTTACAATGTGTGAGGAACAAGATTTACCAGCAGAGATTTTAAATTCAATTCCAGGATTTCCTTCAATTTTAATATTTTCTAATGGAAAAATGAAAAAATATCCAGGTAATAGAACAAAGGAAGATTTATTAAGATATTTAAAAAATATCTAATAGCAATATAATATGAATTTAGAAAACATTGATATAGTGAAAATATCAGATTCTAATTATAAAATTTATCAATTAAACCAAGGTAAAAGGACAGACTTGAAACTAGAATTTGAAGATATTATTTCTCCATTTGGTTTAGAAGAATTTTATCATGTATTTTATATAAACTGGGAAATAGACCAACCAACACTAAAAATACTAGGACAACTTGAACAAGAATTTAAAGAGTTAGTTCTAACATCAAATCAAAAATATAAATCTTGGACATGGGTATCAAATATAAAAGAAAAATATGGTTTTAATCCATTATTAAAAACACGTGTTCCTCAGTCAAAAAGTAAATTTATTGTTGAATCAACAAAAAGTTTGTATGAGATTAACTATAAATCTAAATTAAATATATCAATTAGTTTAGATTCAATATGGTTTATGGAAAAAAATAAAACTTTTGGTTTATTATGGTTAGTTAATTCAATTAATACTTCTCCTCAGATTTAGTTGAAGCTTTAGTTGCTTTACTTGCATAGTGTGCAGCAAGTGCTTGTTTAACAGATTCAATATCAAGATTAGCAATATGTTGTTGAGTAGTATATGATCTCATTTTAACAGCACGTTCATAGTTAGAAAGTTCAGGATGTTGTTGTTTAGTGTAGCTATAAAGTGCAGCTTTAATTGTTTTTGCTTCATCTAATGAATAACCTAAATCTTGAATCATCTTAATAACTTCAGCATGAATATCTTCAGATTGTGAAACAGTTCTTGACATTTTAGATTTTTTAGATTTTTTGGATTTTTTAGATTTTTTAGATTTACCACCAAGTTGTAAAATAAAATTTTCAGATGAACTTAAAGAATCAAAAGATGAAACAGATGATAATTCATCATTTTCACCACCACCAGATTGATTAATTTTTTCACTAATATATTTGAGGAATTCAGAAGTAGATTGTGTAGAAGAACTAAATTCACTAAGTTCAGCACCACCAGATTGTTTAGGAGAGTTTGAACCAAAAATATTTGAGAAGAAATTTTGAATAAAACCTTTTTTAGGTTTTGGTTTTTCTGTTAATACAATATCATCAAGAGTTTCTGGTAGATCAGATTCAGAATAAATTGGTTTACGTGTTTTAGGTGATTTAGGAGATTTAGGAGATTTAGGAGATTTAGGTTTAGTAGTTAGAATAATATCATCTAATGTATCAGGAAGATCTGAATCAAAATCTGTTTCAGAAACATATGATTTAGAAGGTTTAATAATATCACCAATTAATGCATTAATTTTTTTAGAGTCACCACATTTAATTTCTTTTTCAGAGTCAGTATATTCGGATGAGTCAGTATTTTCAATAATTTCATTACGTGCATTAGGAATTTTTTTGTTTGCTCCAAAAATATCAAGTAAAGTAGCAGTTTCAAAGTCATTATTTCTAATGGCAAGATGGAATGCAGTGTCACCGTCTTTATTTTGTGCGTCAATAAATTTTTGTTTTTCAGTAGTAGAAAAATTTTTCTTAACAAAGTTAAGTACATTTTGTGCACATTTATTATCATGAGAGTTAATTAGATGGTGAAGTACAGTTTCACCGTCATTATTTTGTTGTAAAAGTAGTTTTGGGTTAACAAGATTGTCAGAAATCATTTGGTCAAAAACATCTCTATTTTTTTTATAAAAAAGAATAATATTATTAGACATCTAATATATAATTTATATCACATATTTTTTTTATAAATATTTTAAATTTTTCTTTCCTATATTTTTTATCTAAATAAACTATATATTAAATGCTCGATAATAACTTAATTCTACTCATTGCAATTGGAATTGTTGTTTTTTTAATAATGAACTTAAATACAAGCAAGTCTGAAAAAAAACACTATAGATCTCCTAAAAGTTATAACGATGATTTTACTGAAAGTGAAGAAAATGGTTACTATGAAGGATTTGACCAAGCACCCGCACCAACAACCCCATCTGTTAATACCGTCCAAACTGCAGTAACTAGTGGACAACCTGTACCAGCTCCTGGACCTGTTGTAGCACAAATTCAATCTCAACTTGCTGATTTATATAACTCTAATCTTAAAGGATCACCAAGTCCTGCTGGTTTTGCTTCAAACATAACAAATGTTGGATATGCTGCAGATTATGGCCAAGGATATAATTTAGGAATAAACACTGCTGATCCTGCTCTAGCTAAGTTCCTCTCACAAGCCCCTCCTCAAAAAACTCCATTAATTTCTGATGATTTACTTCCTAAAAAATCTGAGAATTGGTTTGAAACCCCTTCTGTTGGTACTAGAATTGATGATGCTAATTTATTAGCAGATGCTATTTTCAAGACTGGCGTTGATACTGTTGGATCAACTAGAAAGAATCCATCTTATGATATTAGAGGTAATATTCCTAATCCTAAATTCCCTGTTAGTCCTTGGAATAACTCTTCTTATGAACCTGATAACAACTTAAGAGGTTTATGTATTTAATTAGTTTAATTTAATATAAATTTGTTATTAATTTATATTATAGCTATGTTTGAATATGATGATAATAATGGGAATGACTCATCTACCTCTTCTGAACCAGAAGAAAAAGTAGTACCTAAACCAAAAACAACTAAGACAGTTAAATCTAAACCAAAATCAAAACCAGAACCACAACCTGAGTCTGATACAGAGTCAAGTTCTGATTCTGAATCTAATAATTCAAAACCAGAAAAGTTTCTAGATGGGACAAATTTTGATGATTTTGCAAAAGATCAGAATCAAGTACAAGTGCAAGAACAGATTAAAGATGAACAAGAAGTTGTTTTATCAGCAGATGAAATTGATGAACTAAGAGAGTTGTTAAAAAATTGGTTAGAGTTAGATGAAACAGCAAAAAAATTATCAGATGAAATGAAAGATATAAAAATGGAAAAAAAACAATATGAAACATATATTTTAGGATTTATGGATAAGACTAAAAAAGAAATAATAAAAGCATCAGATTCAAATGTTGTATTACGTAAAGAGGTAAAAGAGACACGAGCAAAACCAAGTGAAGAAAATATTCTTAAGGTACTAACAAGAGTATTAGGAGATGCAGGACAAGCATATAAATTTACTCAAGAGATAATAGAAGATGCACCTTTAAAAGAGACAATAAGTCTTAAAAAGGATACAGGTAAAAAATCAACAAAGAAAACAACAAAACGTGTAAAATCACAAAAAGATATTTAAAAGAAAAATAATAATAATTAATTAATCAAATCAAGCAAATGAGTATAATGAAAGAGATAAATGAATGGTTAGATGATGAGGTTGTTGTATACCCATCAGATCCCCATAGACCAATATTAGAGCCAAAATATTATTATACAGAAAATGAATTAAAGAAATTTTATTCAAAGAAAAAGTCAAAGGTAATAATAAATGATAGGACAAGAAGAAATGATGCAAATAATATTTTTTGTGAGTTAGTAGATTATTGTGCAAAATATGGAGTATATGATGGTGAAAATTTATTGGCGAATTCTTCAAATAAAAACAGTTTTTACCATTTTATTTATAAAAATTCTAGAAAATAAAACTATTTAAATATAGGATAATATATTTAAATAGAAATAAATAAGTTAAACAAATGGATTCAGATTATTATTCTTCAGATGATGAAGTTGAGCAAGAAATTTTAATTAGAGATATACCAAAAGAAGTACAAAGATTATATGAAAATGCAGATACAGAAGAAAAATTAAATAATATAAAATATCATTTAATTAATTTAATGGATTTATATGATTTATCACTTAAAACAGTTAATTTTGAAAATGAAATGTTTGAGATATATGAAAATGTTATTAAAGAATATATATATTGGCAAGCACCTTGTGAAATTTTAGATGCAAATGACTATGATCTTCCACAAAAATTTTTACAATGGGCATATGAAAATACTGAAAAAGGAATTGAATTAGAATATTTAAATTCTATTTATACTGAAGCTATTCATTTGACAGACTAATATAAACATAGGGAGAAATAGTTGGAACAAATGTTGGTACATAAAATTTTCTTAAAGAATAAACATAAGGATAATATGACCAATAAGTAATAGGTAAAGATCTATTAACTGGTTTGTAATAATAATAATAATCATCATCAGATGATTCAGATGAGCTTGAAGATTCAGAGGAGTCTTCGTCAAATCTATATTTTTTAGATTTATCTTTTCCACCATTAAGATTTTCTTCATTAGTTTCAATAAATTTTTTTAAACCATCAACAGCAGTAATAGATTCATTAGATTTAATTTCATATTTAACTTTGTCATTTTTATTAATTTTCTCACTAACATTGAAGTGATAAAATTTATCAGAGCCAGCTTTTTGTAAAGTAAATGCAAATTTTGGTAAGTTATTTGAAAAATATTTTGAAATAGTTTCGTAAGCTAAACTGGCTGCTTCATCAGCATTCTTAGTTTTAAACTTAGTTTCAACAGAACCTTCAATATGTGGATTTACTAATATGTATGATTTCATAATATATATTATTTAGAGATTTTTTTATTCGTTAAGAAAAAATTGATATTTAAATATTTAAAGTTAAATATTTATATATTAAATATAAACGAATGAGAACTAAACAAGAAGCACCAGACACAAATATTCAAAAAGTAAATGACTCAAATTATAGTGTGCCTCCAGAGGGTATTATTTTAGAAGCTGCAACATGTCAGACCAATGCATTAAAATTAATAGTGGAGGCACTAAAAGAAGCTCTAAAAGATATAAATATTAAATGGATAAAACCAACTCCAGGAGTTCCAGATTCAGGAGGAATGTCAATTGTTGCTTATAATCCAAGATCAGCTGTTTTAATTAAAGTAAAAATACCTGCATCATCATTTGATAAATTTTATATTAATCCACCTAATGGTGCAAATGAGATTCAAATTGGTGTTAATATGAAATCATTTAACACAATTATGAAAATGGGTAGAAATAATGATGTAACAACTTTAATGTTGAATGAACATGATAAAAATGAATTAACATTTGTATTTGAAAATGGAGATACTAATATTAGATCAAGATATAATTTGAAGCTTTTAGAGTTACCTGATGAAGGAATACACCTTCCAACAACTCAATTTCCATTCAAGTCAATTATTCTTTCTGATGATTTCCATAAGATTATTAGAGATTCATCTAATTTGTCTGATAAAATTAATATAAAATTTATTAATACAAAAGAAATACAAAACACAATTGTATTTTCCTCAAAGGGAGATTTTGCAGACGGTGAAATTACTCTAACAGATGCAACTGAAGGAGTGCAAATTATTAAAAATATGGAAGAGAATGAAGAAATAATTGTTAAGGGTACATATGATTTAAAGAATTTATCATTATTTTCAAAATGTCAAACTTTATGTGGTTGTGTTGAACTTTATTTGAAAAATAACTTCCCTTTAATTATTAAGTATCAGGTTGCAAATTTAGGCCATGTGTTACTTGTACTATCAACATGTAATACTGATAATGCTCTTGAAGATGATAGTGAGTCAGAAGATGAAGAAGATGATTAATTTATTTTATTGTTATTTGTAAAATAAATTTCTAATTTATAGTTATAATTTGTATTGTATTTTATATAAAAAAATAATTTCTATACCAATAGTATAAAATTCATATGTATACTATTGATTTGTTTAAAATATATTTATTCACCTATTTATGCTGTTTGTTTTCTAGAACATTTTTAGAAAATCTTGTTCCAACTTATCCTGTTACACATTTTGAATCTTCTTTTAAACCAATAAATGGATGGAACTGGGAAACATCTGTAATTAATTTAGAACTTGGTATTAAAATTTATTCTATTTATTTAATTTCTAAAATTCCTAAATCAACAGTTACAAGTGCTCTCATACATATTGTATTACTTGAGAGTTCATTACTCGCAACTTCTAATAGTTCATCTTTTGTTCTTCATGGATTAATAAGTTTGTCTATGTATTTAATTTTAAAAAGTTTAAATGAACAGGAATATGTTTAAAAATCTAACTTGTGTTTTTGATAAATAATATTTCCATACTTCTTAAGAAAAGATGGGAGAACTGATGGATCATTTTTAGTTCTATCATTATTCCAAATTTTAATTACTGCCACATTTGATTTTTGATTAATTGATAATCCAGTTATAATTGAATTATCTTTTATAAGTGTTTCTCCACATAAACCAGTAGCAATTTTTTCCCAAACACTATATGATTCACTAATTGGTACTAAAATAGACCAACAACCACCATTTCTATTTCTAGTATCTTCATAAATTGGAGTGATACCTTTTCTCATCATGAAAAAATGTAAATTATTAATTCCTCCAACACAATCAATATTATTATGAAAATCCCAAAAGGTTTTAATATTAGAAATTGTCATATCAATATTTCTGTATCCACCAACACTCCAATCATTTAAACTATGATGATACCATATATCCCATGCATTATTAAATTGATATTTTTCACCTAAATCAATAGGTACTTGGTCAACACAATTTTCAGCGATTTCTGTATTTTCCATTATTAGTTATTTAAAACAATATTTCTTTATATATTTATAATTTAAAATATCAATTTTTTTTCATGAAATTAATCAATTTAGTTAAATCCCAAATATATTATTTAGCTGTTAATATTATAGTATTTATGTATTCAATTATACCATTTAGCTCTGTTAAAGTTGATGGTCCAAATGGAATCGAAGATGTTAGTATTTCTTTTTCAATAAAATATGTTTTGGCAAAAATTTTATTACATGATTTGACAGAAAAAAAATATCAAGTCCATCTTAAAACTTTTGATAAAATTTTTATTTTAAACACTAACATTCCATATCTTATTAATCATCATAATAAGATTAGAGAGTCATCTGAGAAAATAAATCCTCCAAGATCTTTAATGATAAAATATACAGTATTAATTAATGGTTCTGAAGTATCAATAAATGATAAGGTTTTATATAAAAAATATGCATCAGGCACAAGAATAGTTGATATGTTAAAATTTAATGGAATTGAATTAAAAGATTTAAAGATACTAAAGAATGGTAAAGAATTTAAAACATGGATTAAGGATGGAGATTTTGGAAGAAATTCCTCTGAAAGCTGTGTAAAGGATCTAAATAATACACTTGTAGATGATATATATCCATATTTGTAAATAATTAAATAATTAATTATTTATAAAAATAATTGAAAAATACATATTCTATTTAAAATTATATTACATATTAATATAAACATGTCATATGACCTAAATGTCAACACACAGCTTATTATACCAATAGATAGGATTGAATTTACAGTTTTTGGGAATCCAGAGATTAAGAAATACTCTATAGCTAATAAAGACCCATTTGGTATTAATATTCCTGATTCATATGATAATAACGAACCTGTTAAAAATGGAATTGTTGATGGTAGATTGGGAACTACTGATTTAAATAGACCTTGTGACACATGTGCTGAAAGTTCATCTGAATGTCCTGGTCACATAGGACATACTGAGTTACCAATGCCAGTATTTAATTTTGGTCTCCTTGATCATTGTAAATCTGTATTATCATGTGTGTGTCTTAAGTGTTCTAAACTTTTAATACCACCTGAATCAAAAGAGATAGAGATGATTTTAAAAAATAAATTTAACAAGTTAAGAAATGCAGAAATTAAAAAGTTTGTATCAAATACAACATCATGTCCTAATTGTAATGCACCAGTTCCAAAAATAAAAAAAGAAACAAAAGAATCGGGATCAATAAAATTAATAGCAGAGTATGCAATTGGTGGTGCAGATGGAGCAGAAGGTGAGGGTGATGCAGCTGGAACAGATGGTGATTATGTTAAAAAAAAGCAAAAAGACACAATATATGCATCACAGGCTTATGATATTTTAAGAAACATTTCAGATTCTGATTGTAGACTTCTTGGATTTGATCCTGCTTCAATGAGACCTGAAAATTTTATTATTAAAAATTTTATTGTACCTCCTATTCCTATTAGACCATCAGTTAAAGCAGATTATCTTTCTGCAGGATCTGCAGAAGATGATTTAACAAAAAAGGTTGCAGATATTATCAAGCAATGTATTAGAATAAGAAAAGAGATGGATAGACAAGGAACTGGTGAAGAAACAAAATTTGTAATGGATCATTTACAACTTCTTCAATACCATATTGCAGTCTATTTTAATAATGATTCAGTTAGTTTACCAAAATCAGAACAAAAATCAGGAGGCAGACCTATTAAGTCAATTTCTGAACGTTTACAAGGTAAACAAGGACGTTTAAGAAGTAATTTAGAAGGTAAAAGAACTAATTTTTGTGCTCGTTCTGTTATTTCTTCAGATCCTAATATTGGTCTTGATGAACTTGGTGTACCTATTAAAATTGCTATGGGTTTAACTATTCCTGAAAGAGTTACACCATTTAATATTGAAAAGTTAACTAAGTTTGTAAGAAATGGAAGAGATAAATGGCCAGGAGCAAATTATGTTTGGCCAGCAAAAAGTTTGTCAAATGGGAAAAGATATCCAATTGACTTAAAATATAGAAAGAAAGATATTAAACTTCATTATGGGGATATTGTTGAAAGACATTTATTAAATAGAGATCCAGTTCTTTTTAATCGTCAACCTTCTCTTCATAGACCTTCTATGATGTGTCACTATATTAAAATTATTCCTAATGATAAACTTTCAACTTTCAGATTGAACGTTAACGTGACAAAACCATATAATGCTGATTTCGACGGGGATAGGTCTTGTCCCCAACAGGTAGCCGCTAATTAAGTTTTTGAGTCTTCTTAATTGGGAAAACGGTGTAAACTCAAACTAAGTATAGATTAATATTAATGCTTAGAATATAACTACCTAGTCCAGAAATAATAATTAAATTTTATTACAATAAACTCTGGGCAACATTTTCAAATTGACGGGAAGTCCCTAAAGATCAAGATACCAAGTTGAAATGGAAACATTTCGATGGCTCCGGTGAAAGTCGGAAGAAAAATTGAAAAAGTTATAGGTAAAAAATCTTGATATATATTATACGCAAAAATGGAAACAATTACTGAAGAACAAGATAGTCAATATGACATATATATAATTAAAAATGTATTAGACGGTAAAGCATATATAGGTGTGGCAAAAAAATATGTTAAGGGTAATAGGAATAAATATTATTCTTATGGAGGTATTGGTAGATTTAAAAGACATTTAAGTAATGCATTTTCAGACAATGAACAGTCAGCGAATGATTGTCCTATATTGTATGAAGCAATAAGAAATTTTGGATCTGAATTATTTATTTGTCATATTCTTAAAACTGTTAATAAAACACCAAAAGAATATGAAAAGAAATATATTTTAAAATTTAATACTCATGATCCAAATTTTGGTTATAATGTTTTAATTAGCACTGAAAAACCAATTTGCCAAGAAATGCTTTCTGAATTTCAAAAGAAAAAAGAAGAAGGAAATAAAAATAGGGCAGTAAATGGAGCTATGAAAAAAAAAGAACATAGCAAAAATTTACCTCCAAATATTAATTACCGAACTAATACTAAAAATGACAAAAAACATGAGGGCTATTTTGTTCAAATTAAAATAAATGGTATTCTATATAATAAAGCATTTATGTCTGATAAATATTCATTAGAACAAAAACTTCAGATGGCTATAGAATATCTTGATTCCATAAAAAACAGCGTGTAATAAATGGGTAATCCGCAGCCAAGCTCCTAAATGCGTAATTAAAATAAATAATTATTAGCTAGCACATGGAGAAGGTTCAGAGACTAGATGGAAGTGGGTCAGTAATGATGGTGTAAGCAACCTGAACTGGCTTAAGGTATAGTCCGCCCCCTTGCGAAAGTTTGGGGATTGTTAGAATTTATAAAGTGGTGTTCTAACGTGAATTCGGAGATGAATTTATTCTTACCACAAAATATCCAATCACAAATGGAGTTATCCTATATTGCAGATGTAAAGAAACAAATTATTTCTCCAACATCTTCAACACCAATTATTCAATTCAAACAGGATACACCAGCTGGTGTATATTTATTGACTGAGAAAAAGGTAGATATTGATTGGCATGAAGCAATGAATATGGCGATGTATTTGTATGATTTTGACCCAACAAAGGTTCAAAAGAAAAATGTAAACACACATCAGCTATTTTCATACATTATTCCAGAAATGATTAACTATGCTGAGTACTTAGATGGTAAAAAGACTTTGGATATTAATAATGGAGAACTTTTACAAGGAACAGTTAAAGGTTCAGTTCTTACAGACAAGTTAATCACATTTATTTGGGATAGATATGGACCTAAAAAGACAAAGGTTTTTATTGACAATGCCCAACGTCTTGCTGAAGTTTTCTTACTTCATAAGGGTTTTACTGTTGGGTACAAAGATTCTATTCCAAACAAAGAATTTAAACAACAAATTATTGATATGATGTATAAAAAGGAACTAGAAGCTGCTCATTTATTGACTGAAATAGAAAACAATCCTGATCTTTTAGATCCAGAAACATTTGAGAAAAGTTTATTCTCAAATTTACAAACTGTTAAGCCTGATGTAGGTAAACTTGCAGTAAAAAGTACAAACTCTTCCAATAACTTTTTTGTAATGGTTGACTCAAAGGCAAAAGGTTCAGGTGATAATATTGGGGCTATTTTAGCAGGTAAAGGACAAGATGTGTTAAAATTTAAACGTATTGAGAAAACAGTTAATGGAAGAACTCTTCCACACTTTACTTTTAATGATGATACTGCAGCAGCAAGAGGTTTTATTAAAAACTCTTATAATGATGGTATGGAACCTTATGAATTCTGGTATTACCATCAATCTGGTAGAGAAGGTATTATTAATACTGCTGTAAAAACTGCAGAAACAGGTTATCAACAAAGAAAAATGATTAAGGCAATGGAAGATATTATGGTAACATATGATGGAACTGTAAGAACTTCAAATAATATTATTCTTCAAATGATTTATGGTGATAATCAACTTGATCAAACTATGCAAAAGCGTGTTCCACTTCATACTATAAATATGGGTATAACAAAACTTAAAGAAAAATATTTATTTGATGATGAGCAGATTAATCAATTGGTTAAAAATAAAAATATTAATGCTAAAGAAAAAGATGATTTTATTAAAGCAAATAATAAATTTTATTCAGATCTTAAAACTTCAAGAGATTTAATGAGAGGATATCAATTAAAAGCACGTGTTAATTATGCAAATCTTCCAGAAACTTATTTCCAACCTGTTAACTATATACGTATTATTAATGATATTAAAAACTTTTATAATGCTGATGAAACAGTTTTATCACCTTTTTATGTTTTAGAACAAATTGAACATATTCTATCTCATAATTCAACTCCTTTAATATACTATAAATCAGAGGAAAAGAATCCATTAAAAGCAGAAATAGAAACAAAATACAAATTCTTATTTAGACTGGCATTAATGGAATATATTGGTCCAAAAAGATGTATTTTAGAATATGGTTTTAATAAAGTAAAGTTTGATATGGTTGTAAATGAAATTATTCAGTTGTTTAATAGGACATTAATTCAACCTGGTGAAATGGTTGGTATTGTTGCTGCACAGAGCATGGGTGAACCCCTTACTCAAATGACTTTATCATCTTTCCACAAATCAGGTTCTGGTGTTGCTGGTCTCCAAGGTACACCAAGAATAAGAGAACTTTTATCATATACTAAAGACATTCAACAACCATATATGTTTGTGTATATGAAGCCTGAATTTTCAAATGACAAAACAATAGTAAATAAAATAGCAGCATCACTCCGATATACAATTATGAAAGATTTAGTTAGAAAACTTGATATTATATATGATCCAACTAATTCTTATTCTGAACAAGATTCAATTGACACAAAGAGTGTATTTTATATTAATGGTCAAAAATCTTCTGGAGATTTAGGTTCAATGCCTTGGTTGTTTAGACTCAATTTATCTAAAGAATCACTCCTTGACTATGATATTAATATGCTTGATATTAAATCTAGATTTGTACAATTCTGGGAAAACAAATTTTCAGATTTAACAAATGTCAAGAAAAATGTTAAAGACTTTATTGGTAAAATTGTTCATGGCTGTATTGTCTCAAATTATTCAAACTCAAACTCACCAATTGTTCATGTTAGATTTGAACTTTCAAATATTGATAATAAAACTCTACCTGATCTTCAAGATATAATTATTAATAAATTTAATCTTAAGGGTGATGAATTAATTACAAAAATAGATTCAATTCAACATGATGCAAATCTTTCTTTCGCAAATGTAGAAGAAGAAGAATCAACAGCAAAAGAATATGTAATTTATACAGAGGGTATAAATCTACAGAAGTTAAGATTAATTCCATATGTTGATCAAAATAAAACAATTTGTAATAGTACTGATGTTGTTTATAGATTGTACGGTATTGAAGCAGCAAGAGCTGCACTTGTTAAAGAAGTAGATGGAACATTTACAAATGGTGGTTCAACAATTAATTTCCATCACGTTTCTCTTGTTTGTGATTTAATGACACATTCAGGATCAATTACATCAATTGATAGACATGGATTAAATAGATTAGACACAGATCCATTAGCAAGAGCATCATTTGAAAAGACAATTGAAGTTTTAATTAATGCAGCAGTATTTAATGAGACAGATTTTATGAGAAGTGTGTCATCCAGAATTATGGCAGGAAAAATATTTAGAGGTGGAACTGGACTTTGTGATGTTATGTTAGACAATGAAGTTCTTGAAAATTCTGAATTTGATGAATATAAAGGATCAAAAGTACAAAAAGACTTTGTTGAACTTTCTAAATTCAATTTAATAGATGATATATTAGCTAAAGAAGAGCTTAATGATATCTATATTCCTGTGTAAAAATTGCCAAGGAATGAAAAAAATTGAATAATTTCTTTTATTGAATCTAATTATATAATATATAATTAAATCTCAATGGTAACCTATACACCTGTTAAATATAACCCAAAGTTTTGTGCATTAATTGGTGCTAATCCTAACTCAAAATATACAAAAACATCAATTTTAAATTTACTATTAGCACATGCTAAAAAATCATATAGATACTATGATTTTCAAGGTGACTTACGTGACTATCTTAAAAATATTCATAATCCTGGATGGAATGGATATTCTAAATCAAATCTTATGAATATGCTTAATACATTAATGACCACTACTGGATTAGATCTTTCTAGTAAATATGTCATAATTTCATGCAATAAATCTACTATACCAGTGTCTCATATAGAAATTGAATTATAAGAAGCTAAAAAAAAATTGACCTTATTAGGCAATTTTTTATTTAGCTCGTTAACACTCACTAAAAAAAAATTGAAAAATTAATATTTTGATATTATTTGTTTATACATATACTATAAAAAAAAGAATGGCTAAATCTACTGCAAATACTATTTCTTGGAACAAGGTTCTTGTCGAAAACTTCGATATTACCAAACCTGAAGATAATGAACGTATTCCTGCTCAAAAGCTCTCTTATATTAGATATAAGAATAAGGGACGTTCTGGACAACTCTATATGAAGACTCCTCGTATTCATATGACTTCTGGTGGTATTCCTCAAGAAGGTCCTTTCTATCCCGATGACCAAAAGAGAGCTAAGGGATTTAAAGTTCCCTTTACTAAGGAAACACAAGAAGAAACTGATTTCTACGAGAAAATGAAGGAACTTGATACTTATTTTTCATCTGAAGAATTTAAAAGAGATGTTCTAGGATGGTCTGATAAGATTGCTACTACATATGATTATATTCCTATTGTTCGTACTCCTCAAGAAATGGATGACGATGATGATGAGGAAGAGGATGAAGATAAAGCAAAAGCTAAGAAGGCATTAAAGGAGAAGAGAGAAAAGATGGGACCTAGACCTGATTACATGAAACCTTTCTTTGAACTTGAATATCAAACTAATAAGGTGCTTGTGAAGATTCTTCATAAGAATGGTGAAGAGAAAACTCCTGTTGAAGATGTAAATGTTCTTGATGATGCACTCAAATATATTAACTGGAATGGATATGCCAAGTATATTCTTACTCCTAATAAACTCTATGCTACCAAGCAAAAAGATAACAAGACTGGAAAGAAATCTTATGGTGTTACTTGGAAGGTAATTTGTGTTGAAGCTGAACCTGCTGAAAAGCTCGGTGGAAAACAAGAACTTGCTGATGATCCTTTTATTTCTGATGATGAAGATGAAGACTTCAAACAAACTACTAAAAAGATTACTAAAATGGATCTCAAGGAAGTAGAAGAAGTTGAACAAATTGATTATGGAACTGTAGAGGAGACAGCAGAAGAGGCTGCTGAGGAGGAAGAAGAGGAGGAAGAGGTTCAACAAGTAAAGCCCAAGTCAAAGGCTAAGGCAGCTCCTAAAGAAGAAGTTGTTGAAACTAAGTCCAAGTCTAAGAAGTCAAAGGCTGTTTAAGTCTATCCCAAAGGGATTGCAACTTAGCGCTAGTGGTAGATTTAATAATTAAATTAATTTATCTAATGCGTAAAGTATTATAAATAAAATATATTAATTTAAATTAATGGAAATTGTTAATTTAAAACCATATTTACCAAAAGATTTTAATCTAAATTCAATTGTTTATTCAGAAGTTCAACATGATAGTCCAAATAAAAAATCAATATTTCTTTATGACCGTGTACCTGGAAGAAAAATATATATTCAATCTCCCGAGTTAAAAAATATGATTGGATTTAATAAAAAATCTAAATACTATGAACTAAATTTACCTTTATATGGTAGGAAAAAATCTCATGTATCCTCATTTGTTAACTTTATAAAAGAGTTAGACAATAAGATAATAACAGATGCAAAAATAAATAAAAACACATGGTTTGATGAATCTAATAAAAATGTTAGATATAGATCTTTAATTAAAAATATTCATGATGACTATATTGATACTGTTGAATTTAAAGCAGGAATGTTTGAAAATGGAATAATTAAATTAAAAATAACAGAAGGTACAACTATAACATCTAATTCTGAAAATATTTCTATTGAAGATTTAAAAATAAATCATGATGTTAGAACAATTTTTCAAGTGTATGCTATTTGGATTTCAAAAGACTTATTTGGTTTATATCTTAAACCAGTTAAAATTGATCAAAAATATAAAATTATAGAACAGGTTGAATGGATTCCATCAGATTCTGAAAAAGACACAGTCTACAACACAGATATTGATAATTTATCTGATGACTTAGCTAATTCAACAACATCTAAATCTTCTGTTTCTCCTCAAACAAATTCTAATTCTGTTAATCATTATATGGAGGGATCAGGAGTAGTTAATATAGAAAATGAATATGATGAACATTTTTCTAATATTTTTGGTTTAAAAAAAATAGGTTCAAATGAAGAGCTATTTCCAGAGAAAAATTCTTCAGACAGTATTAGTATACAAAATTTAGATTTATCAGATTCTGTTTAAATTTTTAATATAGTTAATAAAATATATTATATAGAATAATTATATATAATATGTCTTATTCTTATTTAATTAAGATTGATAAAGATTTAATTGATGAAAAAGATGAAATACTTAAATATATTATGGACCAAATAAATCAAGATAATATGTTAGACAAAATAAATGATATTAAATGTATTAGTAGTAAAGATTTAACTAATATTTGTAGAGAGAAAATGTGTGATTTAGGAAAAACTCACAAACAAAAATCTACTTCTACAACTTTATGTTCTCTTTGTGAAGAATGTTTTGAAGCTAAACAACTTGTATTTACTTTTAATGCATGCAAACACTCTTTTCATAAAAAATGTGTCTCAAGCTATTTAAAAAATTCTAATGATGGAACTATTTGTTCTACTTGTAAAGAATCTTATCTTCCTAATATAATTAATATTGTTTAAACATCAAAACTTATTTCTATCTTTTCACTTGAATATATTATTTTTTGTGCAGGTGATGAATCGCTTTGTGTCTGTGTTTTTGCTAGTAATGTCGATGTTGTAATATCATTACTTGTTATAACATCTGAATCTATTAATTCTTTTCTTCTTTGCATGTCTTTATATATTTCTGTGAAATTTTCATCAACATAATCTAACACTTTATTTGTAATTGCCCACCTAAAGAAATTTAGCTGTGCAACTGTTGTTATCACATACTGGGTGTCATTATAATAAAATGGTATCCTCTTGTTTCTACAAAATGGATCAAAAAGCTTCTTTCTATATCCATCTAATTGATCTTTATAGTTCATATGTACATTAAATATATCTTTACCTATTTTGTAGTATACCTTTTTTGTCTTTGAATAATTAGTTACAAAATAATCAAGTACTCTAATTGATATCTTTGACTCCCCCATTATAATAGGTAACATTTTATTGATATGGTCAGATTCTTTGAAAAATTCGTATAAATTAGGTAAAACCATGTCCTTTTTAGCCTTAATATTCATTATACTACTATAAATACCCCAATACTTTAAATAGCTATAAATAGCCGCATATTCTATAGTATTTTATTGCAAAAAAGATTGAAATTTTAATATTTTGCAAAAACAGATTTAAAGATATGGTTATACTAAAGACAAATGCCAAAGAACTCTAAAACCGAAGAAACTGTTGCTCCTGCCCCTGCTGCTTCTAAGAAGACCAAGACCCCTAAGGTTGAGGCTGAGGAAGTAGAAGAAGAAGTTCAAGAAGTTCAAGCTAAAGCTCCTGCTAAGGGAGCTAAGGGTGCTGCTAAAGCTGATGCTAAAGCTGATGTTAAGGCTAAAGAAAAGGAACCTGTTCCTGAAGCTGCTGAAGAAGATGTAGCTGAAAATAAATCTGAATTTGAAAGTTATGAAGAAGTTGCAAAGGAAAAGAAGGAAATTATGACTCAAATTAAAAAGTTATATTCTAGACTCACTTATCTTGAAAAAGAAGGTGATAAATTCCACTCTAAGACTGCTAAGGAAGCTAAGAAGAAGAATAAGAGAGCTAATCCTGATCCTAATAAGAAGGCTGCTGGATTTGAAACTCCTACTCCTATTCCTGAGAAGTTTTTCAAGTTTGTAACTACTGCATTAAAGAAGAAGAAGTTTTCTGAAGAGAAGACTAAGGAACTTGAAGAGAAGGATTTAAAGGCTGATTCAATGATTCCTAGATCATTTGTAACTAGAATGGTTTATGATTATATTAAACACCAAAACCTTTACAAGGAGACTGAAAATGATAATAAGAGATATATTAATCCTGATGCTGCTGTAAAGGAGTTATTTACTATGGAGGATGAAGAAGAAATTGGATTCTTTAACTTCCAAACCTATGTTTGCAGACTTTTCCCTAAGAAGGACAAGAAGGCAAAGGGTGAAAATGCTGATGATGCAGAAGATGATGAGGAAGAAGGTGAAGAAGCTGAAGGAGAGGAAGAGGAAGAAGAGGCTGAACCTGAGCCTGAACCCGAACCTGTAAAGACTAAGGCAAAGGCTAAGTCAAAGGCTGCTAACTCATCTGTTTAAAGTATAAACTATTTTATTTTATCAATCAAATAAATAAATTTAATTAATTAACTAAATTTATTTTTCAAAATCATATTTCTTAACATACCATAATAAATTACTTAAAGATGATCTTTTATTTGTTTGTGGATCTATTGTTTCACGAAACCAAATCCATCTACTAAGTCCTTTGGAAAAACGAATAAAAAGAAAAAGAACAAGACAAAATAAAACTAATTTTAACATTTTATTTTTACCTTAGATAATTATTTTGTTACAATAGACCCCCAAGACATTTTTAGACTTGTTGAATGAGTTGTCAATGTGTTAGTTAAGTCAATTTGTGGTATTTTTAACTTAAAAAATCTTTCAAGTAAATACTTGACCAATTTAATAGTTTGATTTATATCTCCATATAAGATTAGAAAATATTTTGTATTAATGAAAAATAGATATTTAATAATAAAATATGATATAACATTAGTGTACTGAACAAAGTGGTTTTGTTTTGTGAAAAATTCAATTCCTGGGATAGAATAATTTGCAAATATTTTATTTATTTGATATATAGTAAATTTCTCTTCCTGCAAATACAAATCCCAAAATACATTTTCATCAAATACCAAATTATTTCTACTTACTGTACAATACATTGTATGTAAATATATTGCTAAAAATTCTGTATAAGCTTCATTCACTAATATTTTATTTGAATCCTTATGCATTTTTATATGAGAACAATATGAATCAATTTTATCTGAATAATCTTGTAAATCTAAAACCAAGTAATGAACAAGTTCATGAATAAGTACTTTGAGAACTTCCTCACGTCTAAATATTTGTACCCAATTACCACCCCATGATGCACCAGAATTTATATTTGTTCTTGAAAGCCTACATTGGTCATGGTTATTTGAATGTTTATTTGTATTTAAACATACTGAATCCATATGTTTTTCTTCAGGACATAAAAATATATAAATATTAATTGGTTGGTTTGTATTATTAGAAATTTTTAATAACCAAATAATAATTTTAATTATATGATTTATTAAATCATTTGATATTGTCTTCTCATCAACTATTGTTAAATTAATATTTAAAAAAGTAATTTTTTCAACTATCAAACCTTTTAACTCAATCCATTGAACTACTGATATTGGCATAAAATTATTTGAATATGCTTTTTCTAATATATCTAATTTAATTGGAGATGAAATAGTTTGAAAAATTTTATTACAATTAACTAATTGGTCTAAATGTTTTTTACTTCTAGAAGTAATTTTATCTAATTCTTCTTTTGTCTTAAATTTTTCTTCAAGTAAATTAATAATTGATTCCTTAACAGTTGGAATAGTTAAAGACTCTCTTGAAATATTAATTTCATCAATATCAATTAATTCAAGTAAATCAACCCATTCTTTTTTAATATATTTTTTAATTAAATATTTGGATTTTATTTCTGTTAATTTATCCATTTAATATTACTATGGAAAATATTTTTTAAGTTTTCTATAAAATAGTTCATCTTTACCAAGAACTAAAAATACTATTAGTTCACCCCTTAATTTTCTACCTTCATATACATATGGAATACCTTTATTTTGAATAGGTATAATTATTTTATCACCGTCAAATTTATATTCTTGTAAAGGACTTGGTGACTTTATTTTTATTTCTTGGTCACCCAAATACTTGAATCTTTTATCAAATCCCTTAAATAGCTCATATAAAGTTATTGGTAATACTAAAAGAAGATCATAATCATTAACTCTTTTTAAAAATTTATGTTTTCTTGATTTTATTTTAATAAGTACATCGCCTCTTTGTAAAAAACCATTAGAGTCAATATAATCATCACCTTCTTTTTCTAAAATAATCTTATCATCTGCTAATGGAATAAAAAATTTCTTTTCATCCATTATAATTTGTTTATCCTTAAATCTTTGCCTTTGAACAATAATTTCTTTAACTTTATCCATATAAATTTCTTCTAAATCTGTTATAATTGATAGTTCTAATATATGTTCATTTGTATTTGTTAATGTCTGAACTTGACTTTGAACAGATGTTTCAAGTGACAAAACTTTGTCTTTTTGCATTATATCATATGTTTTTCTATCTGGATTTTCAGGAATAAAAATAGATAATAAATCATCTTCTTCTTGTTGTTTATTTGGGGCTAACATTGACATTATATAATTATTAGCTTTATTGTAAACAAATTCCCTTAATACTTCTTTATCACCTGTTAATAAAACATTTTTTGTCTCTTCATTCTCAAATATATTTTTTTTAATAAATTCTTTAAATTCTTCAGAAGTTTTAAACTTTTGATACATTTGACCTATCATATCAAATATTGTCTGTTTTTTCTTTGGATTCATTGAATCATATTTAGATCTTTGTTCTGGATCTGATAAAATTTCATAAGCCATTGCTATTGAATGAAATTTTTCTGGAGAACTTGGATCTGGATTTTTATCAGGATGATATTTAAGAGCTAATTTTTTATAAGCTTTTTTTATCTCGTCTTGTGTAGAATTTGAATCAATTTCAAGTATAGAATATAAATTCATTTTATTAATAATAATATTTATGTCGTTTAGATTTAAATATTATTTAACTTATTATTTTATATAATTATGGATAAAAATGTATTTGTAAAAAAATATAACCCTGACGTTAATTCTAAATTTTCTGAAAGAAAATCTGACTCTAAAGACTTTCAAAAAGACACAATCGAATATAAAAAAGAATTATGGAAAGGTATTACTGGTAAAGAATTTTTAATTGATGTTGCTAAACCTGAAGATTTTGTTATTGAATTTGAAAAACCAGATTTCCAAGCAATTAGAAGTGGATATATTAATGAATTTGCTTCTAGACAAAATGAAATTAAAGAAATTGAAGAGAAAAATAGAAAGATTAAAGAAGCTGCTATGCAAGATGTTATGAAAATACAAACTGAGCTTGGTATTAATGTACAAAACCAAGAACAAAAAACACATAATGAATTAAAACAATTACAAATTGATTCAACAGATTTACTTAAAGAAGAAAAACAAAAATTTAATGAACTCCTTAAAAATTTAGAAGACATTATTTAATGTATTGGTAAACATTTTATTCTATATTTTCTCACTATTTCAGGTAACATTTTTTTTAATGTTGATGGACAATGAAATCTATCATGTAAAATTATTATATCTCCTGGTCTAATTTTTGTCTTAATATACCAAGAGAGTAAATTTGGAAAGGGAAGTTTAGTGTCTGATGGATAAATAGAACCTAATACAATTGTATATCCTAATTTATTACAAACATTTGCAATTGTATTTGTACAAAAACCAGAACCTGGTCTAAAATATTTAATGGTAGGTTTATTAATATTAGCTTCTATATACATTTTATCAATTAGCTTTTCACATTTAACAATCTCATTGATAAAATGTTTTTCAGAACACAGTGAATGTATGCAATTTGTTTCTCCATGATTTGCAATATGGTGACCAGACTTAAGTGCTTGAATAAGTAAATTAATATTTTCTTGATTTGTTTCAACAAGTGATGATATAACAAAAAATGTTGCCTTAACATTAAACTCTTTTAATACTTGAAGAATTTCTTCGAATGATTCTGTATTTGTTATTGCATCATCTATAGTTAAAAATACTTGTGTATTAAATAGTGTTGGAATTTTATACACAATATTAAATCTACTAAATAAAAGTTTTACACCATCCATTAAATACCACCATAATAAAAATAGCATTATTTAAATTAATAATTGAAATTAATATTTAAAATTATATATATACTTTTAAATTATTAAATTAACTTGATGGTTAAATTTACTTTAAAAAATATAAGTAATCTTTGTCCTCCTGATAATCCTCTTGTTTCACATATTTCTGAAAAATGTAAAAATGACATCTCTTTTAATAAATTTCTTAATTTAGTTCTTAAATATAATATCCTAATTTTTGAAAAAGATGATATGAATAAATGGTCTTTTAAATCAAAACTAGTTATATTGAATCAAATAGATAAATCAATTGGTGTTGCATATAATGATCATATAATTAATATAACAAAAGTTTCATCAGAAAATGAATCAGATGTTTTTGTAGAAATTAAACAAATTCTTGATAAACTTCATTTAACTTTAAAGAAAAAATTGTCTGATCTTTATGATTTAAAAAACTTATTAACAGATGTAGTTCTAGATTTACCAGAACCAATTCAACAAATTCAAACAGTTCAAAAAAAGAAAAAAATAGTGAATAATGATATTTATATTGAGGAATTTTCAAATTGAGTTTGTTTTTAAAACTTTAAAAACAAAATTAACTATAAAGATGAAAGAAATTATTATAGGAATTGATTTAGGTACATCAAATTGTTGTGTTAGTTTTATCGCTGAAGATGGTACAATTCAAATTTTAACAGATCCAGCTTTTCCTTTATCCCCAACAATTCCATCTATTGTTTCTATTGAATCTGAAGGTGTGCTAATAGGAAATGAAATTAATAAATCGCATATTAATTCAAATAAAAATATATTCCACAATTTTAAAAGACTTATTGGTCATAAACTTGGTGATTTAGAAACAACAAATTTAAAACAAATTCTTAACTACACTATTATTGAATCAAATGACAAAATTTTATGTCAAGATACAAATGGTAAAACGTATCATCTTGAAGAAATAATTTATTTATTATTAAATAAAATCAAAACAATTATTATTAATAGATTTGGTAACTATGGATGGAGTTGTATTGTTACTGTTCCAGCTTATTTTAATGAAACACAAAGACAAATTACATTATCAGCAATTCAACTTGCTAATCTTCCTTTAATTAAACTATTAAATGAACCAACTGCTGCTTCTTTTGCTTATTTATATCATAATAAAATTTTATATCAAGAAACATTTAATAAAAAAATTCTAGTCATAGATTTTGGTGCTGGTACATTAGACTTAACAGTAATAGAAATAGCAAAAGCTGAAGACTTAGTTTGTGAAGTTTTAGGAATTTATGGTGATAATAATTTTGGAGGAATTGATATTACTAAGTTAGTCTATACTACTTTATTTGATAATGATATGTCTTTAAATTTAATTGATATAAATACAAAGTTAACAATTGCTGATGAAATTAAAATTAAGTTATCAAATCAGCTTGATGTTAAACACTACTCAAATGAACTTGACAAAACCTTTATTTATAAATATAAAAAATTCGCTTCACAACTTCAAAAAACTTTTTCAGAAAAAATGATTTCAACTATTGAACAAGTTCTTTCAGCTGCCAAACTTGACAAAGAATCTATTGATGAAATTATATTAGTAGGTGGTTCTTTTAAAATACCTTATTTTAGAACATTAGTAAGTGAATGGTTTAATAAACAAATTGATAAAATTAGTTTAAAAATAGACAATCAAACTTTTTTACTCTATGAAGATATTGCTGTGTCACTTGGTGCTGCTGCTTATGGATATTATAATTCAAGAAATGATGGAATAGTTTTAATAGAAAAATTACCATTAAGTATTGGTATTGAAGATGGGGAAGGGATGATTGTTAAAATATTAGAAAAAAACACTCCTATTCCAATTACAAAAACAAAAACATTTACAACAGAAGATCCTGATCAAAAATCAGTTGATATATGTATATATCAAGGAGAAAGTTCATTTAAGTCAAATTGTTTTTATATTGGAAAGTTTAGTCTAGTCAATCTTCCACCTAATAAACCTGTTATTTTTGTTAGTATTCGTGTCGATTCAAATGGTATTATTTCTGTTAGTGCACGTGATAAAAGAGGATGGACTGAATCTAGTATTTGTATTGAAGCCTCTGACTCTAAATTAACTGAAGAACAAATTAATAATCTTATTGAAAAATATCAAAATGGTAAAGCTAATGAAATACAATACAAAAAACTTGTCGCTAACTATTACCAATTAATCACTTTTATTGACAAAATTTCTTATCAAATTAATTTTAATCTTGAACTTAAACTTGAAGACAATGTTATATCTGTAATAAGATCTGATTTAGAAAAAGTTTTAAATGCATTATCAAATCCATATATAGTTACAAGATATAGAATAAATACAAATCTTTTATCAAAATGTGCAATTATAAATGATATTTTATATAAACCATATGTTTGTGATGAATCTTTTACAATGGATAGTTCTGAAATTGATCAATATATAGAAATGTTAATTAAACTTAAAGAATTTTTAATTGATAAATATGATATATTTATTATTCAAGATAGTTCACAAGTTCTTGCTCAAAATCAAACTAAAAAATTAGAAACATTAGATGATACTGATACATCTAAACCATTAACTGATGATGCTGAAATTGTTAACTATAAAGAAGTTTTTGATGATATTTCACTTAAAAAGAAAACTGAATGTTCTTCTATTGCTAACCTTAAAAATATTCTTAACTCTTTAGAAGAAATTAATACAGAACCAGTTATAAATTCAGTTACAGAACAAACAACTAATTCAGTCACTGAAGAAATTCATTCTCCAACATATACAAAAACAGATTTAGATGAATTAGTTGAATATCTTGAAACTAATATTAAAGAATTTGAACTTAGTGAAAGTGGTGAAAACTATTTATTAGAACAAATTAATAATATTATTTTACAAGAAATTGATCAAAATAATAAAATTAGATTAATAAATGAGTTATGTTTATATGTTAAAGAAAATTTCTCTGAGTAAAAATTATCTTACTATATATTAAATTATGAATAATTTAATATATTGGTTAATTGGTGCTATTTGTTTGTATATTATAATTTATAATAATACAAATATAAATGAAGCTTTTGATTCAAAATATAAACCAGAAATTAAATTAGTTGTTTCACGTTATAATGAGTCAATTGATTGGTTTAATTCAACTCCATTCAATAAATTTAAAATTACTTGTTATAATAAAGGACCAAAAATTAATCAAGAACAAATTTTAGATACTAATAGAATTGAAATAAAAGAACTACCTAATGTTGGAAGATGTGACCATACATATTTATATTATATAGTTGAAAACTATGATAATCTTCCTGATATAACAATATTTTTACCAGGATCTTGTTTAGACAGTGATAAAGTTAATAAAACAAAATTTATTATTAAAAAAACTGTTCAAACAAAAAATACAGTTTTGTTTGGATATAAACTTCCAGACATTGCACATAATATTTATGATTTTAACTTAACTGCATATGCTTGTAAAAATCCTGAAAATAATAAACTTAATCCTGAAGTTAAACTTAAATTATCACCTATTAGACCTTTTGGTGCATGGTATTTTCATAATTTTGGAAGAATTAAAACTGATTTTATTTCATTTCATGGAATATTTTCTATACATAAATCTCACATTTTATCTCATCCAAAAGAATATTATGAAAATTTAATTACATATTTAGATACACATTCTAATCCTGAAGTAGGTCATTATTTTGAAAGAGCATGGGCGGCAATTTTTTACCCAATAGAGGGTGAATGTTTTTATTATGAATAAAATATTTAATCTTTGCTATATATAAAATGAAAATATTTTATGCAATATTGCTATATATTATTTTTCTTCTTGGTTATAAACTAACTACTAAAATAAATGAAGGGTTTAATGAAAAAGAAAATAAAAAATCTGTTAATGAAAAAGAAAAAGATTGGTTAGAAGAACTATTCGAATTTAGACAAATTATAACAATACCAGATCGTGTTGATCATGTTAAAAAATTTTGTAAATCTTTTGATATTAAACCAACTATTTTTAATGCAATTCTTAAAAAAGATATTAAATATAATAATGTTTATAATCTTAAAATTGGAGAAATTGCTTGTGCATTATCTCAAGAAGCTGTTCTTAAAAAATTTATTGAATCTGAAGCTAAAAATATGTTAATGTTAGAAGATGACAATATACCATTTACTAATGAATTTTATAAAAATGTTGGTCTTAAACTAGAATTTGTAAAAGATTATATGGTTAAATGTGTAAATACCCTACCTTATGACTGGGATGTATTATACTTTGGAAGATGTTGGGATGACTGTGCAAATCATATGCCATGGAATAATTATATTGTTAAAACTAGAAGAACATTATGTCATCATGCTATCGCTTTTTCCAGAAAAGGCGCTTCTATTATTCTTGAAAATATTAAACACCCACTTAATGTTCCTATTGATCATATCGTCGCCAATTTAACATCTAGTGGTAAACTTGATACTTATGCATCTATTCTACCTGTATTTTATCAAAATAGAGCTGAAATGAATTCTACTATTGGTAATTATGACCATTTACCTATCTGTATGTAATTTAATGTAATTAGATTATTATATTAAATATTTATGTTTCTTTCCCACAAACTAAAATTCCGTTAACATAAAATGGATTAGCCATATTTATTTCTGTATCATTATAATTAAATAATAATTCATCATTATTTTTTATATCACATAAAGCAATTAACTCACATCCATTAACATATATATTTGGATTAAATGAATGGTTTATAAATATGCCGTATTTATCGTAAATATGTTTATTATTACCTATATGTATTGTCTCTCTTTTTGGATTATCATATATATCACCAGATAATATATGTATTATTTCTCCTTTTTTATATTCTTTTGTAGAAAATAATCCTTTTTCGTTAGTTAGTATGCTATTTCTTATTTCCATATAAATATATATTATATCATAATATATATTTATTTATATTGTTTTTTAATTTAAACTTCATTATTTGCTGCCTTGGCCTTTTTAGTAGTTGCCTTGGTAGTCTTGGCAGTTGCTTTAGTAGTCTTAGCAGTTGCTTTAGTAGTCTTGGCAGTTGCCTTAGTAGTCTTAGCAGTTGCTTTAGTAGTCTTGGCAGTTGCCTTAGTAGTCTTAGCAGTTGCTTTAGTAGTCTTCTTGGTAGCTTTAGTAGTAGCTTTAGTAGTCTTCTTGGTAGCTTTAGCTCCACCAACCTTCTTAGTAGCTTTCTTAGTAGCAACTACTTCAACTTGATCAGCCTTCTTAATCTTCTTGAGAATATTCTTGTATTCCTTAACAATTTCATTCTCACCAACTTTATATTTAACAGGTTCTTCAAGTTTAATTCTTTCACCTTCATATTGGTGAACTCTCTTAGAAGATCCCTTAGTTGATTCAATTAACCAGAAAGTAAGTTTTCCTTCAACAGCTTCACCATCCTTTACCTTAGTTCTAATGATTTCAGATAAAGCCTTGTTGGCAGCTTGATAAGGTGAATCACCATTATATCTACCATATGATTGTCCATCTTCAGAAAGTTTGACCTTGAAAGATCTGTTTCTCTTTTGTTCGCCATCAACAACTTCTACTTGGTTATCGTTACTCATTATATATACTATTATTCATTAATATTTTTTTAAATATTTGAACGAATAAAATAATTAATTTTTTTGTTTTTTCTATAGTATTTTTTGGGCGAAATTATTTTTAATTATTTTTTTATGAAATTAATTCAAATCTAAATATTTTTTTATAGAAAAGTTCTATTCTATAGAAAATATTCTAGTTTTTGTTAAAAACCTGAAAAATAATATGTTTCTAATAGCAATTTTTATAAAAAAAATGTTTAAACTTATAAAAAGATTTTTTATCAATAAAATCCAAGCTAGAAAGAAAATCATTTAGGTTTTTAAAATTATAATTATTTTATAATTATAATTTATTAACGTAATGATCGTAAATGATTTTAAAATTTATTGTCTTAAAAAAAATTATCTCGATATATATGATTTACTAACTAATTTTCAATCTCACACATATGATATTTTTAAAAGGTATTTTATTACTACTACTGACAAAAATGTATTTATTAATCAAATATATGAGTTATCAAAAAGTATTAATATAAACTACAATAGTATTATTTTCAAGTATTCTGAACCTGATTTTACATCTGAGTATGTAAGTCTTTTAAAAAAATATGAAAATAACTTTGAGGAACTTTATAATTTAATTGAGACAAAATATATAAATGAAGGTATTCCAAGTCCTATTCCTTATGATATATTATATCCTCTTAAAGGTCAAATAACTGATATTATTGAAGAGTTAAATGGACTTGTTGGATTTGCATCACTTGATAGTTTTGTTAAATTTAATAATATAAATTTATCTGTTCCAAAAATTATTAATTCTCACTTTAAAATTCTTAAAGTTTTTAAACTTGACCATGTAAATATAACTTCTGAAGACAAAAAGATTATTAAAGATTCCTATGACATAATGAATGAAAAAATGTTTTTCCGTGTTAATTCAACACAACCACCAGAAATAATTCTTCCTTACTTTGATTTAATTATTAATACATCACGTGATAAATATATTTGTCAAGGTGTATTTTTTGATGATTATCTAAATTTAAGTTCAAGAATTATGACACAAGTTTCATTTCCTAAAATTTTTGAAAAGAAAAAAGACATAACTAATTTATTTTCATCAAAAGGGTCAGCCGAAGAAATTAATTTTAAATCCAAATATATTAAATATTGTGACATTGGTGAAATTATTGTATATTCAAAGCAAAAATGGGAAAATGTATTATCAGAGGCATATGGACTTTATTCAAAACTAGCAAATAAAACTTTTTCAAATATTATGCAAGAATTTTCAAATAAAATAAACAAACCTGTTGATATTTATAATATTATTAAAGTACTTCTATTAGGTAATGATGAACAAATTAATATTGCTGGTATGTTGTTTTTAATCCTTAAAGACAAAAAAGTTAATAATCTTTTTATTTCTGATGTTGTATATTTTTCATTAAATTTTGTGTCTCAAATTAAACTTAAAAAAATTAATATTAATCTTAAAGAAGAAATCGAAAAATTAAATGAAATGACATATGAAAATGTTGATCTTAAAAAACAAATTTTACTTCTAAAAAATATGCCAATGAATGTTAAAACATTAGCAATTGAAAAAATTAATGAAATGAAACTTAATAATAATGACTATTATAAACAATTTTTATATGTTAAAACTTTACTTAACTTTCCATGGCCAGATCCTAATGATAGTCTTTTTAAAGTCACATCTTCTAATCCATTAGAATGTGCTGAATATCTTAAAGATATTGAACAAAAATTAACAGTTAAAACATATGGACATAAAAAAATAAAAGAACAATTAATTCTACAAGTTGCCAAATGGATATCAAATCCAAAATCAAATGGATGTGCAATTTCTTTAAATGGTCCTCCTGGTGTTGGTAAAACTTTAATTGCAAAAACTCTTTCTGAAGCTTTAGATATTCCATTTGTTCAAATTACTTTAGGTGGACAAAATGATGGTGAACTTTTACATGGACATGGTTATACTTATTCTGGCGCTCAACCTGGTTTAATTATTAAAAAAATTTTAGAAGCTGGTTCTACTAGATGTATATTATATTTAGACGAGTTAGATAAATCATGTGCAAAACATGGATCGACAAATGAAATTTCATCAATTTTAATTCATTTAACAGATCCTAATATGAATTCATCTTTTCAAGATAGATTTTTTCAAGGTATTGATTTTCCTCTTGATAGATTAATTATTATGACTTCATATAATGATAGATCAAAAGTTGATCCTATTTTACTTGATAGATTTATAGAATTAGATGTTAAACCATATAATATTCAAGACAAGATATCAATAGTTAAAAATTATGTGTTAAATGAGTTAAAAAATATAATTGGATTTCCATATGCAATTCAAATGGATGACTTAACTATTAAACAACTTATTAATGACTATACTGTTGAAGCTGGTGTTAGAGACATTAAGAGAAAAATTGAATTAATACTTCTAAAATTAAATAAACTTAGACTTACAAATGATTTAGATAAATTTTTAAATTCTTCTCGTGACGCAATTGTTTTAAATTCTCAATTAGTTGATGAACTTGTAGATTCAACTTCAAAAATAGTTAAAAAAAAGATTGGTTTAACTCCTTTAGTTGGAGTTGTAAATGGACTATATGCAACTAATGTTGGTACTGGAGGCATTACAACAATTCAGATAGAAGCTAATTATTCCCTTGATTCTAATTTTGTTCTAAAATTAACTGGATCACAAGGTGATGTTATGAAAGAAAGTGTTCAATGTGCTTTTACTTGTGCTGTTCGATATATTTGTAATAATACAGAACTTAATACTATTGAATTAATTAATACACATATTAAAAAAAATTTCCCTAATGGATTTCATATTCATACTCCTGCTGGTGCAACCCCTAAAGATGGACCATCTGCTGGTTGTGCTTTTGCTATTGCATTTGTATCCCTTATATTATCCAAACCATTTAATAATAAAGTTGCAATGACAGGAGAGATTGATTTAAATTCAAATGTTACCAAAATTGGAGGACTAGAATATAAATTAGTTGGTGCAAAACAAGCAGGTGTAAACTTGGTACTTGTGCCAAGTGAAAATTCTGTTGATTTAGATGAAATCATTAAAGACTATCCTGATCTTTTTGATAATAATTTTAAATATGTACTAGTAAATAATTTAAACGAAGCTGTTACACATAGTTTTTAAGTTAATATAATAAAGTTTATTATATTTACATATATTAATGAAAACAAAAGATCTCGTTAATTGGATAAAATTATTTATTAAATTTAGCAAAAAATTTATTAATGGATTTACATCAAATAATTTAATGATATTTGAACTTCAAAATATTCTTTCAAAAATTAAATTAATTGACACAAAAATTTCTGATCCAATACATTTCTCTGTTACTGATATTGTATATGTTGATAGTTTAATTTATTCATTTAGAATAAATAATGTTGTTTATGTTATTGATGGATCAAATATTAATTCAACAATTGAAAATGTTATTTCACTTAGAAATTTTTTTAAAAATATATATGACTACTATTTACATTTTGAAAAAGACTTAATTGCAAAAATAAACTTTTCAACTGACATTATGAGTCAAACTTATTTAAATATTTCTGATATTTTACTTAATTTTAAAAATAAAGTTATGACACAATCACAAAATATTGATTTACTAACTCTTTTTTTAGCATTGGTTAGATCTATTAATCAAAATTATAAATTTCCTAAACTTTTTAAATTTAGAGAAAAAACAGTTGATCTACAATATTTTAGTAAATATGATTCTTTTCAAAAAACAATTGTTTGTCAAATTAATTTAATCACTTTAAATAAATTTTTTGATGAAACAATTATAAATTCTGATTCCGAGTCTATTAATGAATCTATTAATTTAGATGAAAATTCTTGTATTAGTACTAGTAGTTCAGAATCTATTGAAACATTAAAATACACTATTTTTAAAAAAAATAAAATATCTAAAACTGTATTTAATGATTTTGTTCTTAAAATTGGTACTAATTCTGTTAGAATAAATTCAACTGCAATTAATCGGCCAAATTTTTTATTTGAACTAGACTTTATTATAAATGAAATTAATGATTCTGTAACTAAAATTTTAAATTATAAAACATTTGTACAAACTTATGAAATTTCTATTCCTGTAATAATTAAAAAAAATATTTTCTCAAAACAAAAATGTTTTTATTTACAAGAGTTATATCAGGGAATAATTGAGTTTTTATGTTTATTAAATACTGATATTGAAAATTTATATGTTTTATCTCAAATTGAATCTGAACAAAATAAAACAATTGTATCTGTTTCTTTACAAAATATTATTAACAATTTATATGTTAGATTATATGATCTTATTTCTTCATCATTTCCAAAAATTTCTATTTTAATGGGTGATATAAATGTTAATATATATTATATGGATGAAAATAGTTGTGTTTTATTTTTTGGTGTTTTAAATGTTCCAAAAATTTTAGTAGAAAAAGATGGTTTAGATAATATTAAATTTATTGAGTTATTTTTTTCAACACAATCTTTTAAAATTGAGTCACTAAAAAACAAAATGGTTCCTAAAAATTTTAGCACTGTACTTTTAAGTTTAATTAATAATATACAAGTTTTAAAAACTTTACTTGAATTTGACTTAAAAAATTTATCTGATTTAATTTTACTTTTAAGGTCAGTTTAAAAAAAAAATCTTATAATATTATATATTATGCCTTATTTATTCGATCCTTCAAAATTAAACTATTCTGGTAATAAAGTTGCTGTTCGTAATTTAATATCTGTTTGTAATTCTTATGAAGAAATTTATTCAAATCTTAGAGCACAACTTACTTTAGCAAGAGACTCAATTAATTCCTGGTATTCTGTTTGGAATGGTGCATTTCAAAGAACAGATATTTCTGTTAATGCATTTGATCCTGAACATAAACAATTCTTAAAACAACTTGGAATTATTCTTGATCTTTTTTACAATAATATTAATTCTATTTTAGCAACTTCTAGTGTTCCCATCAGTATGCAATATTCTAATAACAACTTTACTTATTATACTTTAACAAATAATAATTTATTTGCAAGAAAAGATCTTCAACTTGCATTAGATACTGTTAAAAATCTTTCTCTTAATTGTACTGCTGCTGTTATTGCTCTTTCAAACTCAACTGCTAATGCATCAACTATTACTGAACAAGTTGTTCTATCTGTTTATTCATCATTATCAAGTTTAATTACAAACACAACTTTAGATGGACAAGATATTTCTGGATACACTACTAATAATATTCAAGCTAAAAACTCTGTATTTAATTTATGTAATGATATTTCTAATTCTACTTTTGATAATTGTAAATTTGTTAACTCAAAATCTTCTTCTTGTTCTTTTACTAAAACTGATTTTATTAGTACTATATTATCTGATTCTACTTTAATTTCAACTAAATCTTATAATTGTGATCTTTCAAAAAATATTATTCTTACAAACTCTGTTGTAAATAATGGAAATAAAATTATTGGAGCAAATGTTAATAATTCTGTTGTTAATACATGTACAACAATTAAAGATTCTAGTTTTAATAATTGTTTTGTTTCTACTGTTACTACTGCTTCTAACTTAGTATTTATTAATTCTGATACATCTGGTGTTAATCTTACAAATTCAACTATATCTAATTGTTCTATGATTGGTGGTACTGCATGGTATTGTGATTTATCAAATACTTATTTTAAAGGTGTTGATATTTCTGGAGGTAGTGCAACACTTAATAATAGTTATATTAATTGTACAATTAAAGCAGTAAATTTAACAACATGTGTACTTTCTGGTATTAATAATAGTTCTACTACTAATTCAAATATTACTAATGGAAGTGGCTCCATCAAAAAATCAACAATTGTTAATTGTGATTTAAATGGTATGTATATTGAAAATTGTGATCTTTCTGGTTGTAATATTAATAATTGTAAAATTGTTAACACTGATAATGGTGTTGGAATACATTTTTCAAGTATTATTAATTGTACTGGTACTTTTGGTCCTGTTAATGACTGTACTATTTATCCTGTTATGCCTGATCTTGTTACTGTCGTTCCAACTGTTGTTCAATCAAAAAATATTGAATACACAGAAAATATTTTCCGTACTTTAAGACTTAAATATTTAGTTGGTAGACTAAATAATATCGGATGCTACTGTAATATTTCTCAAAAATATGATTTTATTAATCAAATACAATATTCTAATTCTTTAATTGGAGGAAGATACTTTTTTAAAATTGGTGATTTTACTACTGAAGTTTTAAGTGTTAATATTTTAAATAAAACAATCGGTGATGTATTTTTATCTGTTGTTGGTTCTGGTCTTCCTGTCGTTCCAACAAATGTTATTCTTCCAAAACCAACCAAACTTGAAGATGAATCTTTAATTTATGAAGTAAATGCAACACCAATTATTGAAGCATTTACAAGAATGATGGATGAAATTAATTTTTCATCAGGTCTTCTTGAAGATTCAAGAAATCTTTTTAATGCTCTTCTTTAAATAAAATGCTATTAATTAATAGATAAATAATTAATAGAATTTATGAGAAATAAGTTAACATTTTTTTCAGATCATTAACCATATTAATAGAGAAAACAAGTTGTTCAATTAACCTTGTGTTTTTTTCTATTAATGATGTTCCATCTTGAGTATCTGTTCCAATAATTTTTGTGTATAAGTCAGAAATTGATTTAATATCAGATGTTCCAAATTTTGTGTCAATTTCAATAGATTCTAAAGGAAAATTACCAATTTGATAATAATATTTACAAATATAAGGGTTTGATGATAAATCTTGACTTGGATTTGTTGTATCAACTACTAAGTTAGTTGAAGTATCTGATCCTAAATTGCAAATAGTTCCTAAATTATATCTTGCTTTAATGTCTCTTGTTTGATTAGTTTGATTACCAGTTCCATTTGGTACGTTTGGTGTAAAATAAATTGTGTCACCATTTGGAAGTCTTGTTAATTTAAGTGAATTAAAAAATGTGTATTGGTTTTTTAATTGATTTTGTAATTCAGTAATTTTATTTTTTTTCTCAGTATACAACTCTGTTAAACTAATATCTTTTGTTATACCATCCCATGATGCTAGTGAAGAATTATACCAACTTGTTAATCCAGCATTTGTTATTACTAAATTATTTTTTAGTTTTGAATATACATCAATATAAGTATCACAAACATCTGCTAAATTTCTAATACCGGGTTCATTTGTATCATATAGTTTTGCAAGTCTACTATCCATTATATAAATTAACTATATAAAATATTTATTTCTAATGTATTAAAAATTTAGTTTTTCTACTATTTTTTTCTCTAATTCACTTATTTCTTTTACTATTTTTTTTAAATCTTCTTCTAACTGTAATTTCTTCTTATTTAACCTTTCTAATCTTTCAAATTCACTTGTAAATTCATCTTGTTCAACCACTTGAGTTTCACCAACTATTTCTGTTTCTATTAAATTTTCCATTGTATAAGATTCTGTTGAACCATCATTTAAAAATCCTATATTTTTCACTTTAGATTGAATTATTTTCGCTATTTTCTCTTCAAATGTACCATTACAAAATATTATTTTCTGTTCTACTGGCGACTTACAGTTTGCTCTATGAACTCGTCCTAATACTTGGATTAAATCTTGAGCTGACCATGTCGGTGATATTAATGCTACTCGAGGATATTTTCCATCTGTATCATGTAATGATATTCCAACACCACCTGCTCTTATATTACATATTATTATTTTATCTTTATTTTCTGTAAATGATTGAATATTTGCATCTCGTTCTTCTATCTTTTGCTCCCCATATATAAAACATTTTGTTCCCAAATGCTCTCCCAAACTTAACAGTGTGTCTGTAAAATTTACAAATAGTGCAACATGTTTTCCTTCTGCAACTAGTTCATTTGTTAGTCTAACAAATACTGGTACTTTTAGCAGTTCTATTTGTTGTCTTGCATACAAAATAATAGCAAGAGCACATGTTGAGTTTTCTTCTTTAGATTTAAGAACCTGTAGAGCTTCTTGAATAATTGCATACTGAGCTTCTATTTCGGCAGCATTTTCCATATCTATATTTTCTGCTATAATATGGTTGTCTGGAAATTCATTTTCTAAATCTACTATTCTCATTCTTGATGCATAATCTGGATATATTAGTTTATGTACTGCTTCCATTGGATTTTCAAATCCTTTTGATATTTTTCGTAACCAATGTTTCCCTGATCCTATATCTTTATAAAATCCTAATACACAACCTGGTAACTTAAAAAACTCGGGTTTATCAACTACTGTTGCTGAAAGTAAAGCTATTTTAACTCCTGGAACTTTACTTAATTTATATAATAATCGCCCATTATTTGTTTTATGATTTTTACATTTGTGTGCTTCATCAAATATAAATAGAATATTTCCTGGAAGTTTAGACTCATCCCATATATAATCATATTTTATCCTCTTTTTTGAGGATTTATTATCATTCTCATTATCTGACTCTGAACTTGAATCTACCATATCTTGGTCTTCTACTTTTTTACCTTGCATTGCTTTTGCTAATGCCCGCTCTCTAAACTTTTTTTGAAAATCTATGTGTTTGGATTTTGCCTTGTGGGATTTTTTAAATTTAAACATTGTACTTGTGTCTGAATCAGAATCTGATTCCGAATCAGATCCTGAATCTATAATTAATTCTTGTACTTTTACAAAATCAGCACTAACTTTCTTCTTCTTTGAATTTAAGTATTTACAATTTTGCATTAATTCATAATTAGCAATTCCATAAAGTTTACATTCCATATATTCTGAAACTTTGTACCAATTTGCAATTACAGATTTTGGAGTTATTACAAAAGGAACTAAATCTGCTATTTTACATGCAGCAAGAATACAGAAAGTTTTTCCTGTTCCTGTGTCAGATGCATCTAATACACGAGAATTTAACATTAGAGAACCAACTAAATTTTCAACATGAGATTTTTGAAATTCAAGTAGTTTGTCCATTGCACTTATTTTATATAGTAACTTAATAAACCAAATTAGAAAAAATTCAATTATTTACCTTTAAAAAATTGATTTATTTACTTTTAGATATATTATTATATTATATTACAATAATATAATGGGCTTGTCTTTTTCATATTTAACAAATAAAAAAACAACTACTAAATCTCTTTCAGATGAATTAGATGATTCTGTTGTACAAATTCCTATTGAAGATTTAGGTGAACTAACTATCGAACCAACTGCCGAACTAACTGTTGAACCACCAGTCCAATTAACTGTCGAACCACCAGTCCAATTAACTGTCGAACCAACTGCCGAACTAACTGTTGAACCACCAGTCCAATTAACTGTTGAACCACCAGTCCAACCAACTGTTGAACAAACAGTCCAACT
>JACCEB010482123.1_pt1 | contig 43004 bp, 34 predicted proteins | sample 7454761 | NCBI WGS metagenome assembly JACCEB01 (sample SAMN15323454, study PRJNA562643) | freshwater metagenome | isolation source: river surface water | place: USA:Blue River Watershed | collected 2017-08-18
AAACGCCGCAGGGCCAAATCACCCGCACACGCATCGAAGACGTGAGCCACATTTGCGGCGGCCTCTCCATTGCAGAAAAAAAATACATGCACGGTGCGGACATGATCGTGATGGCGGGCTTCCGCGACTACAACCTCGACAAGTACATTCAGCTGATTGTGGACGCGGACTTCACGGTGGTGGTCTACGCACAAAAGGAACTCGAGGGGGGCGGCGAGTTCACGCGGGAGCACGCCGGAACGTATTCGCCGGGCACGTTCATGCCGATGGACGCCGACGTGTCTCCGAAAATGACAAACAATGTGGTCTCGATTTGGCTGGAGACATACACGCCACTGCTGAAAAAGACCACCAAAACCGTCGTCGCCGGCGCCACCAACAAACCGCACGTCGTGGTGGGCGCCTCCGTCGTCAACATCTTTACCGGTGCGTCGACCCTGTTCGAATTTGAAACGGTCTTCGACATGGTGCCCGCGGCCTTCGATCCCCTGGAAAAGTTCATCTCTACCCACAGTCCCTCGGAGACCATCCTGGTGTCGCCGTTCGACGAGTCCACCAACCAACGCATCCTGCAGTACAGTGGGGTGCAATCGCGCGTGGTGCACACGTTGCCGTCGACCGCCGCCTCCGCCGGCAAGGTCCCCCTGGCCATCGCCAACAGCAGCAAACCGCAGTACATCCGGCGCATGCTGGCGTCGTTTTTCCAGGAAGACACCTACGATCTCTGCGCGGAATTCCAGAGGTACGTGGTGGCCACGCAGTCGTATGTGTACTTGTTGCATTTCGTGCAAGAACGCAGCCCCAACTTGGTCCGTAAAATCACGTTGCCGCGGTTCGACAACCAGGGAACGGCGGTGACGTTGGCGAACCACACCCTGCGGCAGTTGAACATACTGGACGACGCCGGGGCGTCCGTGGGCGGGGCCGCTGCGGGCCAACTACGTTCGGTGGCGTCCTTCCTGAACAAGTGTTGTTCCGCAGGAGGCAAACGGCGGTTCTACAACCAGATGGTGCATCCGACGTTCGATGTGGACTGGCTGCAGCGCGAATACGCAGCCACGGCGTTGTTGTTGAGCAAGTACGACATGGTGGGCGCCTTCCGCAAACTCATCGCGGAGGTAGTCGACTTGGAAAAAATTGTCCGCCAGTTGGTTCTGCGGAAACTGTACCCGGATGCGGTGGCGCGGCTCTTCCGGTCGGCGATGAGCATCCAGCAAATGCACATCTGCCTGTTGGAAGACGAGGCGCTGCTGCGCTACTTCATGGAAGACGACGCGGTGGCCTGCCCCCACGCGGTGGTGGCCGAGTGGATCCGCTCCGTCCTCGATTTCATTGCGTCGCAGTTGCAGGTGGACCAGTGTGTGGGGCTGACGTCGATGACGAATTTCGACGGAAAAATGATCCTGCAACCCGGGGTCAGCGAGGAGTTGGACGCCTTGCTGGCGCGCAAGGAAGAGAACGACGTTTTGTTCCAGGAAATTCGCGAGTGCTTCAACGGCCTCATGTGTTCCATCGAAAACAAGAAAACCGGGGACTACGTCAAGGTGCACGACACGGAAAAGAGTGGGTCGTTTTTGCAGTTGACGAAAAAGCGTAGCAACGCACTGAAGGCCTACTTTGCCGACCAAACGAAACGCGATCCGCAGTTCCAGTTGGTCCTGCAGCACCGTCTGCCGGGGGCGGCGCCCGAGCAAACGCAGCAGCGCATTGCCATCGCCGTGTCGACGGTGCGGTTGACCAACGCGAGCTCATCGAACGACAACATCGAGTTCCCGCTGTTGGACCGCATCGTCCGCGAGCGCCTGACGCTCCGCGACACCTTGAACCAGCGCATCGCCCAGGCCTACGCCCACTTCTTGGACCGCATGGAAACGGAGCTCTACGCGACCCTGGAACGGTTGGCGGCGTGGGTGGCGCGGATCGACGTGTTGCAGTCGAAGGCCTACGTGGCCCACACCTACCGCTACTGCCGCCCGCGCATCGAGGAACGGGGCGCCAGTGCCTTCGTCCGCGCGAAGCAGTTGCGCCACTGCCTCATCGAACACCTGCAAACGAACGAGCTCTTCGTACCAAACGACGTCGAGATAGCGGGCGACGCGTCCCTGAAGCTCCCCTCGGGCATTTTGTTGTACGGCACCAACGCGGTGGGGAAAACGTCGCTGATTCGTGCGGTCGGCATCGCCGTCGTGTTGGCGCAAACCGGCATGTACGTTCCGTGCGCAGAGTTCGTGTTTTCCCCCTACCGTGCCATTTTCACGCGGATCTTGGGCAACGACAACTTGTTCAAAGGCCTCTCGATGTTCGCCGTGGAGATGAGCGAACTCCGGGTGATTTTGAACGCCGCCGACGCCCACAGCCTGGTGTTGGGCGACGAGTTGTGTTCGGGCACCGAGACGGAGTCGGCACTGAGCATCTTCATGTCGGGCCTGATGAGTTTGCACGAAAAACGCGCGTCGTTTTTGTTCGCTACGCACTTCCACGAAATCCTGAAGTTTGAGGAAATGCAGCGGCTCACGTCGCGCGTTGCCGTGAAGCACATGGCGGTGCGCTACGACCGCGAAGCCGACTGCTTGGTGTACGACCGCCTCTTGCGAGACGGAGCGGGCAACCGGCTCTACGGTCTGGAAGTGGCCAAATCGCTGCATTTGCCGGCGGACTTCATCGAAACGGCGTACCAAATCCGCAACCACTACTTCCCCGAAATGCAAGGCGAATTGGCCGCGTCAGTGTCGCGGTACAACGCCCAGAAAGTCCGGAGTTTCTGCGAAGTATGCAAAACCGAAATGGCCACGGAAACGCATCACTTGATCGAGCAACGGAAAGCGGGCGCGGACGGTTTCATCGAGGGCACGGCGATTCACAAGAACCACGCGGCGAATTTGGCAGCGTTGTGCGAATCCTGCCACCAGAAGATGCACCATCCTGCACAGCAATCTTCCGAATCCGTCATTCGCAAAAAAACAACGAGAGGCTACAAACTTGTACCAGAATCATCGTCTGTAACCAAATGAAGTGTATGCAAGTGCATGTGTGTGTGTTTAAAAAAAACAGGTTTCATTGAAGACAAAACAGAAAATTACTTGGCAAATGTAAAAATATTCCGAAGCACATATTCATTCTGCAAATACGAAATCTGTTTTTGTTGTTCCAGCAAATACTCAATCGCCAACGCTCGCTGGGTGCATTTGCGTTCCACGTTCCTGCGAAAAAGGAGCTGGATGGTGTGCGCATAAAAGTGCAGCACTTGACATGACCGACCCCAAATTGGACTTTGCGACTCAACCGGTTCGTCCTGCACTTCTTGATTGAGACGCATATAAATTCTGTGCAATGCCACCTGGAATCCTCTTCTTTGCAAACACAAATCACCATAACTGCAATAACCATAATTGCGGGTAGGCGAACTTATCACCTTCACCTTCCGAGCTTTCTCCGCGTCATCATAAACGCAAGAATGAATGGTGATTTTTGGGCAGCGCACCAGGTATCCACTGACAATTATTTCACCATTTTTGAAAAGCATGCGGTATTTCCGCTTCTTGGTAGACGGAGTGGCAGCAGACATGGTGTGTGGAGTGTCTTCCACTGGCATAGATAAGTATGTGTGGCCATGACCAGCGCCAAGGGTGTGCCCCCGTAGTCCAAAAAAACCCATATGACCTCTCTATTTTTCGGCAAAAGAATTATTCACAACTGTGTTCTGTTGATGAGTGATGGTTACGGAAGCGGGAGTGCTTGTTCCTTGAGACTCGTAATTCACATGAACGCCTTGCGAACCATAATGCACACGAACAGTTTGTTTTTGTTTTTGTGGCACGTGGACAACCACTACACTACTCATGGATTCACCAGCACTATTCGTGGTTCGACGACCAACAACAACACTATTCATGGACTGACGTTGTGAATGTTCGCGTTGTTCGTAGTGCGTAATTCTACATTCGGCATGAAACACCACGCTTCCGTATAAACCTTCCAACCACTCCTGAACATCTTTTAATTCATGCAAATTAGGAGATCCAAGACCTTGTTTTGCATGTGTTAAAAACGTATCCAATATTTGTTCTATTTCTCTATACACTTGGGATCCATAACGGGTTTTAACATGAAGAGCATAAGTTGCCAAACGATTTTGAAAATTTTGGAAAAGTGGTACCCGTTGTTTGTAAATATGTTTGGGAACAATAGAACCTCTTAACCAAATTTCTATTTTCCTTTTAATAAAACTATTGTTCCGAATTTCACTACAAATTTTAGGCCACTGCAACTGTTTACGGCATATTGCACATGCTTGAATACGATGCAAGCATTTTACACAGTAAGCATGACCGCATTCGGTCACACAATCGACTGCGTTTGTGAGACAAATAGGACAATCACTTCTGTCTTTCTGTAATTTCATTTCAGACAATAAAAAAATGACAACCAACCCCAATTGTGGGGTTCAATGTAGATTTATTTTCAACTTAGCATTAGGGAAAGTGAAGAGAGAGGATTCAGGTAGGGAGTAAACTTTCTGAATTATAGGGAATTATCTCAAGTTACGTTGTAATTATGAAGGGGGCGGTAAGACTTGCTCGGGTTTGTTCTACTAAAACACAAAAATTACTTGGCAAATGTAAAAATGGCCCGAAGCACATATTCATTTTCCAAATACGAAATCTGTTTTTGTTGTTCCAGCAAAAACTCAATCGCCAGCGCTCTATTGGCCCGTTTGCGTTCCATGTTGCGTCGAAAGAGGAGCTGGATGGTGTGTGCGTGAAACTGCAGGACTTGAATAGACCGAGATAAAAATGTGATCACATTTGAATGACAACTTGCAACTACAATGCTATAACCATTTTTTCCTAATACAGATCCGCAGAACGCTTTCTCGTCTGGACTTCCTCTGTAAATGCGGTTTAGGATTTTGGTTATCGCCAATGGAAACCATCTCCGGATTTTTAAGGCAAACGTAACACATTGATTATACTCGCGAGGACGCGAACATATCAACACCAGTTGACCTTCTATCGGATGTGTCTCCTCATGGGATATTTCAAACGCAATATCCAAATGGCGGAAGGTGGTTGGTAGTGGGTTCTGCAGTTTGTGGGCAGGCACTACTGTACGTAAAGAATAGCTGAAATTGGGCGCACGGTCGGAGTTGCGAAAGTCGTATCCGCTGACAATCATTTCACCATTCTTGAAAAGCATGCGGTATTTCCGCTTGGCTGACGGATCGGCGGGATTGGAAGCAGACATGGTGTGTGGGTGTCTTCCGCTGGCACGAATTAAAAAAAATGGTTGGCACCCCCAGAGCCATGGGGGACACACGATGCGGAGCGTACGGTGAAGACCTATCTTTTCACCAAAAAATAATTTGAAAATGGAGAGGGTAAATTTTCCAATTATTTTATCCAATTGCGTCTTCTGGAGTGCCGGATACAGTGTTTACTCCCAAAACAATGCATCCTAAAACGAAATTATACAAACCACCACACAAATTACCACAACGTAGAGTTCAAGAAAACAGCAGCCGATCGAGCGTGGTCCGCACACAAAACAGGCGGTGCAGTGCAATGCCGGTTACAAAGAGTGCACCGATAACGAGAAGGGGTTGTTTTCCCAACGTACGGGAAAGGACGTAGCCCACCACGACGGTCAGCAGCACGTCGACTACTGCAAAATCAAACAACCGGTAGGCGTGCGCGCCCTCCCGCGGTTTCCCGAAGACGTCGCGGTATTGACAAAACATCCGGGTAAAAACAACGAAAACGCAAAGATCGGAAACAACTATAGTATACGACGAGAAAGCACATGGAACGCGGCACGATGAACATCCAAGATTTGTGCGAAGCCTACGTGGTGTCCTACAACAGTCCGCAGCGGGCGCAGGAAATGACGGAGCGGTTCGAACGCATCGGATTGCGGTTAAATGTACACACAGGTGTGCAGATGGACGATCCGCGGCTGGCTTTTGGGGGAGACGACCTGGCGGCGAAACGGTTGGCGTCGGTGTTTTACGGCCACCTCGATAACATCGCCGCGTTTTACGCGACGGGCAAGCCGTACGGGTTGTTCTGCGAGGACGACGTCCATATCCACAAGAATTTAGGAAGGGAATTGCCGATTATCCTGGGGGAGTTCAACGCGATGTGTTTGGACATTTTGTTGTTGGGGTACATGACGACGCATCCGATCGAGTGGTGGCACGCGGGGTACCCGTTGGTGTACGACGGGACGACGGCGCCGTACCGCTACCACCGGTACCCGGACAACCAGTGGGGCATCCACCTGTTTATGTTGTCGCGGAAATACGCGAAGGAATTGCTGGACACGTACGATGCGACATACGCTGCGCGTGCGTACCGGAACCCGACGACGATGGTGTGTTGCAACCCGGATTGGACGCTGAGCAAGAAAACGACGCAGCGGGCGCTGCGGTACCCGATGTTGGCGGTGGAGGACGGCAAGGGACAGTACGAGCACGCGGGGCAGGGGGAATTCCACCGGCAGTCGCACCGGGCAAACTACCGCGAGGGGGAGTTTTGGTGAGGCAAACGACAAGAAAAAAGTATGGAGAATGTATATATAGCACGTTCGTTCTGGATAAACCTACACTGGAAAATGCCGCCGAAGCAACGCAGCAGCAGCAGCAGCAGTCGCCGTGCCAAACGGGCGTCGAGAAAACAGAGGGCGCTTCCGCGCAAGTGGGTGCGCAAAACCCAGCGCCGGAAGAGGTCGGTGGGCGGGGAACCGACGGATATAAAACATGCCAAAAAACAGCTCGTCTTTTCCGTGGTTGATTTCGTGGAAGTTTTTCTGCAGATAAAATTTTTGCGACTGAAACAACATCTATCGTTGTTGATAATTCACGGGTTTGAGCCGCTTCCCGAAGGCGCCCTGGACAGCTTTGACGAGAAAGACAGAGAAAACTTCGAAGAATTGTTGAACATAATGCGAACAAAAACGCTGTATTTTTTTATGCAGGAATGGGTAATTACAGATGCTCTTTTGGCAATTCTTGCGGACATCAAGAATGAATTGAAGATTGTTTTTTCCGAAGAGGCAGAAATAATAGATGAAAGGGAAGGACAACGGGGGGGAAGCAGAACGTCTTTGGAACGATTGGTGTTTTTCCTAACTGCCTTTTTTATGCTGGTCGCCGTGTCCGATGGCACCAACCCGACAGATGTGGCCAAGACCAGTAGTTCACGTTCAGCGAACACGGACCCGAACGTCGTTGTCCCCTCGCATTTCAGCGAAAGTATGTTAACATCAAGCCGACTGGAAACGGCCGTTCCTTCAAAATATAAACAGTCGTTTCCTGCAATGATCGATTACATTAAGGAACCCAAATCACGGGACACCGAAGTATATACCCATTTGTTTCCAGACACTTCACAATTGTCCACATACCAAAAATTGACCAGCAATGAACAATATGTTTCCCCGAGAGCGGTGGAAGATTTGGTGAATTATCTTAACCGCCAGCTCACGAAAAGTTATAACGATCAACAATCGTTGTGTAATGACAAAATCTTCCTTCTTTCTTCCCTCGGATTGCTCCAAACGTTTGAATATAACCCTGCCAAAATATCGGAATTTCTTCAACAATTAAAAAAGGAAAACACTCCAGAAGTATACAATTTGTATTTTAAGTATTTTGATTGGTTCAAAAACGATAAAACCAATGTCCACAACAACCAAACCGGAGTGGAAGTGATTACTCGCCAAAGTGAAGCAACACGATTATTTGAACAAGTATGCAACAATTTTCCGAGAGTTAAAATTATTTCAAAACAAAATAACAAAGGAAACTATTTAACGATAGTTCGTCCGCAAAACATGGACGCTATCAGGCACGTTTTTGAGGTTCTGGGATTAAATGTAATGTTCAGTGAAAAATTTGAGGAACATTCTGACCTGAATCTGATGATGGTGGAAAAGCTGGGTAAATCTGCTCGGGAAGACATTAGAAAAATGACATTCGGATACATTACGTATATGCAAAGATATTTCAACGAATTAAACAAATTGGCATCAAACATTGAAAATATAGTTGATGAAATGAAAGACCTCGCCATAACTGTACATCGCAATGGACTGGAAAATCGCGAACTTACGTTTGACGGAATCGAAACTGCCTTTATGACAGTGCTCCGTTCATTGGAAAATGTAATGAAACTTAATTTGGACTTGACGCAATACAAGGACCCTACAATAACTTTTATAAATAGAGAACGCGCGGATTACCTGGCAGAATTAACTTTTATAACCAACGAAATAACAGACGCAATAAAAACGTTGCACAAAGCGCAAATAAAATATCAATTATCCGGGATAACCCCCTATTTTTCTATGATGTATGAATTGGTAAGTGGTTTTAGGGACATTGTTTTTAACAATCTGTGGGAAGCTTCCAGCATAATGGCGTTTTTGTTACTGGTCTATGCGATTGGGGGATCTCTGCCGATAGCTGGTAACGCTTTAATTAACAATGTATTTGTGCCATTCACCGAAACTGGTGGAGCTTTTCTAAATATGATCAAAGCTTATATTGAAATGAAAACAGGAAAATTGAAAGACCCCCCGCTAATTGCAAATGTCACTCCCACCGGAACAGGACAAGCCATCACTGGACAAAACACCAATAACAATAACGCATTTTTGAATGCACGGTCACCCCATGAATAAAAAATAACATAAAAATATGACAACATCTCCATGGTATTGTGATATTTTCGCGCCACACAAAATCTTCCGATCCGGGTTTCCTGCCATGTCCGCCAATGTATCCCCGTCTTCTCGTTTATCCGCCGCTGCCGCTGTCCCCATGTCGGACACGAGCACCACCTATTTCCTTCTTTTGCGACCGGCCACCGACCCCGTCCACGACGCGTCCAAGCACCAAATCGTGCACGTGGCCGGTACCCGTCTCCCTTCCCCTCTCACGGCCTTTCTTCTGCCCACCGTCAACCTGGATCACTACAGCAAACACGGCCTGTTCGAGGCCAACTTGATCGAGTGGTCCAAGCAGTTCTGCCGCCAAGACGGCTGGTTCCTCGACATCGGCGCCCACACGGGCACCTACGCACTGGCGTTGGCCCCTCTGTGCGGCGGCGTGATGGCGTTCGAACCCCAGCGCTCCACCTTTTACGCGCTTTGCGGAAGCGTCGCGCTGTCGGGGCTGGCCGACCAAATCGATTGCCGGCAGTGCGGACTCGGGTCGCTGGGCCAAGTGGGCGAGCGCACGCTGCACATCGTCAGCAAAGACGGCGGCGGTTCTTCCCTGCATGCATCCCCCCACGGTGACGACGATCCCGACGATCCACACAGTCCGGCGTCCACCATCCACGATTTGCGCCAGGAACGAATCCAGGTGCGCACACTCGACAGCTTCGGGTTGCAGGGCGTGGGGTTCATCAAAATGGACGTCGAAGGCAACGAATTGGAGGTGCTGCGCGGCGGCATGGAAACGCTGCAGCGCTCGGGTCACCCGCCCATTTTGATGGAAGTCAACACCGAGGGCCATTTCCAACGCATCGAGACCTATTTGCGCGAAATCGTGGGCTACAACAAGCTCCTCCGGGTGGGCGGCACGACGAACATGGCGCTGGCCGTGCGGGAGATGTAATATTTTCTATTCCCTTTTGCTTTGCCAAAGGGGTGTAACGGCACCGCACTGCACAGCTACTTGGGAGCGTTTTTTTTGTTCACGTAGCTTTGTAAAAATTTTGAAGCTCCCGGCGGAATCACCATCTTGTCAATGGAGTCTTTGCTTGCGAATTTGAAGTACTCTTCGGCGTATTGTCGGCTGCGTTTCAGGAACCAGCGGTCGCGTGTGCGGTTGCGGTAGACTTCCGAGGACGCAATGAGTTTGTCGGAGATTTCCTGCATTTGTGGAAAAATCAACTTTCCTTCGTACATCGCCTTCAGAAGGTATTTTTCTGCGTCTGCAGCAAGCTCCTGAAAGTCCGGACGAACCGCAAAAAACAACTTGAACCAAACGCACAGATTGGACAAAAACATAAATTTCATGAACAACACCATCGTATGGTCGATGTAATCGGAGGTGCCAGCTTTTGAAAAAAACTCCTCGGTATCTCGGTCTTTCTTTGCCACTTCCTCGAGCACACGCGTGAATTCCGATTTGCCCATCACGTTTTCCGCAATCGGTTCGATTTCGACATTCACCAACGCTTGCGAAACGGCGTCTTGCGAGTCAGGGTTGAACATTTCGTTGGGTTCCACCATGACGGTTTCGATGCCGATACCCAAATCGACTGCGCCAGTGGTTGCAACGACGCGGCTAATGGCACGAAATACGCTTTCCACAGCAACCTGCACGATGGTGAGGAATCGTTTCCGGGGATCCTTGTTCCTCAGGACGTTGGCCAACGCCCGATCCATTGCCACCCGAAAGGGCAGAAAGCCACCGGTAAATCCGCCCCGCAGAAATCGGTTGCGTCGACGCGTCGTCCGGCCCATACGTTGCTTAAGCCCTGCCAGCCACCGACGACGCAGGGTGGGGCGAGGACGACGCAGTGGCTGTTGGGCGCCACGGCGTTTTCGCGAAGACAATGAACGCATCATCATCTTCCCACAGTTTCGTCGAGCACGAGTGCGGTGAACAGAGTGCATTCCGTGAACCAACCACAAAAGAAAAGATATATAGCAGGAAAGAAACCACTAAAGATGCAATATATCTTTTGCGAAGACAAAAAGTCCGCTTTTCGAAAAACACTTTGTGATTTTACGGGAAGGCTTCGTGGATGTGAACCATTTGTTCGGCCGTCAAGGAATCGGGGAATTGCACGGAGAACTCAATGACCATGTTGCCGGTGACGCCCTGACGCACCATGCCGAGGCCGGCGATGGTCCGCCGGTGACCCGGATGCACGATGGTGTGTTTTCCCTGTTCGGGTCGGTTGATAACGTTGATGGGTTTTCCGCTGAGGTGGGTGAACTCGAGGTGAAACCCCAACAGGGCTTCCTTCAGCGAGAGGGTTTTCTTGACGACCAAATCCACGCCCTCGCGCACAAAGGTGGCGTGTTTGGCCAACTTGACGATGAACTTGACGTCGCCGCGCAGGTCGTCGCTGATGGTGTTGCCGGCGTTTTGCAGAACGATCATTTCGTCGTGGTCAATGCCAGCCTGCACCTGGATGTGGAGGGTTTCTTGCTCGGTCACCTTGACGTCGTTGCGCAGCACCCAGCGGTCGACTGCAATGGTCACCAAGCATCCCGTGTACGCTTGTTCCAGGGTCAGTTCCAGGGCGCGTACAATCGGCGGCGGTTTTTGGAATTGGCGGAAAAAGGGGTCCATGGGCGACCCTCCGCCGCCAGGAAACCCGTGAAAAATGTGGATGCCGGGCCCGCCCATGGGTCCATTGGGACCGTAGCCCTGGGTCATGCCGCTGCCAAACATCACGTTGATGAAATCCGACATGTTCATGTGCATCTCGTGTTCGGGACCGCCAAACGCCGGCAAACCGTCGAGTTCGCGGTCGTATTGCTTGCGGCGTTCGTCGTCCCCGAGAACTTCGTGGGCCTGGTTGATCTCCTGGAATTTGGCCTGTGCTTCCGGGGAATTGTTGCGGTCGGGGTGCCACTTCAGCGACAACGCGCGGTAGGCTTTCTTGATCTCTTCGGGTGGGGCGTGGCGGTCCACGCCAAGCACGTCGTAGTGGGTAGAAGACATGGAGCAACAGCAACAACCGGTTTTTTTGCCAATGGGTTCGCTCATGCGGCAGTGTTTATATACGTCTGCAGAGAGGTGTTTTTCTATATGTGGGAATGCGTTGGCGCCGTTGCAACCTTTTTTTCCCGCCCGCAAAAATAGCTTTAAGGGGACAACGGGTGAGATACCATTACGTCGCCGACCGATCGGTTTTTTTTGGTTTGTTTTTTGGCTAACGCAATGGACCCCCCTTCTGGCCCGACAACCGATGTTTCCGCGACAGACGGCGCGCCGCCAAAAAAACCCAACATCGTGGTCTGCGGCACGGCACGCAACTGCGAACGGTACCTCGACGCCGTGTTTGCCAACATCAAACACCTCGCCACGCTCTTTGCCGACATACGCATCGTGGTCGCCTACGACGCGTCGTCCGACAAAACCCTGTACCAACTGGTGCGCCAAAAAAGCGAGTGGCGCGACAAAATGGAGATTTTGGTGGGACAGGAACCGTTGACGCACCAACGCACGGTCAACATTTCACGCGCCCGCAACCGTTTGATGCAGCACATGCGATCGGCCTTCGATGTCGCGGAGTGGCCCTATTTCATCATGATGGATCTGGACGACGTGTGTGCGGGCAAGCTCCAGTTGGCGCCTCTGGCGCGCGTACTCTCGGAATCCGACCAATGGGACACCTGCAGTTTCAACCGTGCGGGATACTACGACATCTGGGCCTTGTCCGTGAAACCGTACATTTACAGTTGTTGGGGCTTCCATGACCCCCTCACGGTGGTGCACACCATGCAAGATTACATCATCGATTTGTTGCGGGAGACTCCCGATCACCGGTACTTGGAGGTTCTCTCCGCCTTCAACGGATTCGCCATCTACAAGAGCGCCATCTTTTTCCAGTGCTACTACGATTGGCGGATGCCGAAAAAGTACATGTTGTTGGCGGATCTGCAGGCCAATCAACAAATTCTGGGGTTCCGTGCCACCTTCTCGCCTCTCGATCAACAGACCAACGAACCGGATTGCGAGCACCGCCACTTCCACATGCAAGCCAAATACGACTTCGGTGCCCGGATCATGATTTGTCCGGAACACATCTTCTAAGTAAGGAAGCAAGGACACAAGGCAGGCGTGCAGTGCCTGCCCCAAGGCGCCGGAGGCGCCGAGCGGTTCGGCACCCTACGGGTGCCTTTACGCCTTAGGACCTACGGTCCAAGGCGGCGTAGCTGCCAAGGAAGCTGGCGCCTTCGGCGCCGTGCCCTTCCGAACCTCCCTTCTAATACTCCCTTAGCAAGAGTCACACGGCAGGCGGTAAAGGAAACCCTGCACACACCTTTACCTTTTAGGACCCCTCTTACCTCGCCAGAAACACCAGCAGAAAGCAACCCAAAAAAATTAAAAACGACCGTTATTTTATATCGCATGGCAACTGCAATACAAAATAAATATTCGAGTGTTTACCCCTCTCTCTGCATACCATGTCCTCTGCTGCTGCTGCAAATGAACACAATGTGGTGGTCGATACCGTGATTGTCGGTGCTGGCATCGCGGGCCTTTATGCGGCGCACTGTTTGCGCCAAACCGGCACCGACTCCTTGGTCGTGTTGGAAAAACAGCCTACGATTGGCGGACGCATGGGCACCGAGTGGTTCCATGGGGTACCGGTGGCCATTGGGGCGGGTGTTGGTCGCAAACGCAAGGATCGGCGGCTGATGGCCCTCTTGCGGGAGCTCGACGTGCCCTACCGCGAATTTCCTCACCACAGCCAATCCTTGCTGGACAGCGGGGAATGCACCACCAAATCGACCTTTCTTCGCATTCGGAAAGCGTACGAAGAAGCTGCTGCCGCCGACGCTGCGTCCTCGTCGCGCCGGTCGACGTTCCGGGAATTTGCCGAGCCTCTCCTGGGGGGCGCGGCCTACGCCCATTTTCTGGCGTGTTCGGGATACACCGATTACGAAAACGAGGACGTGGAATCGGTGCTGTACGATTACGGATTTTCCGATAATTACGACCACTGGACCGCGCTGGGCATCCGGTGGAGCACGGTGCGCGACCGGCTCGTGAAATCGGTGGGACGGCGACGCATTCACACCGATCACTCTGTGGTTCGTATCCGGCAAGATCCGACCAGTCACCGGTTCACGGTGTTGGTGCGCGACCGAGCAGCGAACAAAGCCAAACGTTACGACTGCGAAACGCTGGTGTTGGCCACCACGGCGTCGGCGGTGCGGGCGCTGTTGCCGGAGTTTCCCATTTACATGCACATTTGCGGGCAGCCGTTCTTGCGGATGTATGCGCAGTTCGACGCGCAGTCGGCGGACCGCATGCGGTCGGCGGTGCCGGTGACGACGCTGGTGGAGGGTCCGCTGCAGAAAATTCTACCAATGGATGCGGCCAAGGGGGTGTACATGGTGGCCTACAGCGACAACAAGCACGCCCAGGCGCTTCATGCACACCGCACCAACACGCCGCGGAACCGGTTGTACATGGCACGGCAAGTGGAACGGGCGTTGGGGATGGAGGCGCACGCCCTGCACGTGTTGGACATGGTGCATTTCTATTGGGAGGAGGGAACGCACTACTATGCGCCGTTGCCGGCGGAATATGAATCGCGGGAGGAGTTCATCCGGGAAGCGCAACGGCCAATGCGTAACTGCTTTGTGGTGGGGGAAATGGTCAGCAAGCACCAGGGGTGGGTGGAGGGGGCGTTGGAATCAGTAGAAAACGGCCTATTTCACTTGGCGAGGAACCGAAGAAAATAATAAGTCCTCTCAACTGTACGTCAAAACAACCGATCTGCAAGGGGTTGTACGCAGAAGTACGACGACGGAGTCGTCGCCTGGGGGCGTTGGATTGGTTGCACAATCATGTTTCCCCCTGCAAGGAACCTACGGTTCCTTCCGAACCTCCCTTCCGAACCTCCTTTGCAAAATTATCAAAGTTTCCCCCTTTCTCCATGGGTTTTTAATAAAACAAAAAGAGAGGTTTACAGTCCTCTCAACTGTACGTCAAAACATCGAATCTGCAAAGGGTTGTACGCGGAAGTACGACCGCATTTGCGGTCGCCTGGGGGGCGTTGGATTGGTTGCATACTCCAGTTTCCCCCTGCAAGGAACCTACGGTTCCTTCCGAACCTCCCTTCCGAACCTCCTTTGCAAAATTATCAAAGCTTCCCCCTTTCTCCATGGGTTTTTAATAAAACACATTGAGAGGATTGTAAAATTACACACTCACGTGAAGATTTTTTACACCTTTGAACATTTGTCAAACTCCTTTTTCTATAAAGCGATGGCCTGCACAATTTTGGGCGGCAAGTGGTCGCGGTTGCCCGAGAGGATGGACAGCCGCATGTATTTGGACAGCACAAACTGGCTGTTCAAGATTTCACGGGAATCCATGACGGCCAGCCATTGGTATTTGGTGCGTGCCAAGACGTCTTCGTAGGGAACTGTCAACCCGACGCAGTCGTCGCTCAAATCCAAGTATTCTTCTTCGATGAGGTGTTCCAACAAAATGGGTTTGCCCTTGGCGGTTTTAACACCGATGAATTCGCCGCCCACCAAGTTCATTTTGTCGGATTCGACGGCGTCGGCGCACCAGTACGACAAATCGCCCAAAAAATCGGACTCCGACGAAAAGTGCGGCGACTGGATGCGCGACTTCAAGTAGACGCAGAGTTCTTTCATGGTGGCGTCGTGTTTGTTGGCGCCCATGATGGCAGTTTCCGGCACGAACCCCGGGCGACGGCCAACGCCCTGACGTACCAAATTTTGGTGGCGGTTGATGCCTTCGGCGACGAAGGGTTTGTCGTCGGCGGTGGCTTGCAAATAAAACTCATGCAGCGGTTTCATGCACAAGAACGAATTGGGCAAGGTCATGCCGCCGTAGTAATACAAAAGCTCGCACATGCCGACCTGCCGGGCTTGGGACTTGAAGGGTTCGGCCATATGGGTCAAGTCGATGTCCCACGCAGGGAGCAATTTGCTAAAGGTGTTGTCGTCAATCAAACACACGTGGAAGTCGTCGCCGCAGTGATTCACGATGGATTTGATGGTGACGTGGATGTAGGGTTGGTTGAGGTCGTAGCTGGACCGGCTGTAGAAGCTCTGCCATTTGCGGGCGTTGTATTCGTATTTCGTGTGGATCCAAAGCTTGGGCTTGTTCATGCCGTAGAGAGGGGAGTCGTTCAGCAGGTACTTGCGGACGAGGTCGTACTCGTCGTCGCGGTTTTCGAAGGGATTGCGGAACTTGGCGCCCACGTAGGACGCAACGGCCACGAGCGCCATGGCCGCGCCGTAATAGAAAATCTGTTTTCGGTCAAACATGCCAATCGGGACGGTTGTGTTGTGTTGGGTGGTCAAGTCAATGTCTGTGTGTCCTCTCTGTTGTATATATGTTGGCGAGGGATTTCGTGTCAGTTACACGTAGTAGACGAGGAATTCGATGCAGTACTTGGAGTCCATGTATTTGACGTTGCTGGTAAACATCATGCGGTTGGATTTGCAAATTTGCCGCACAATGTTGATGAAGGAATTGTAGTCCATGGGTCGGGTGGCGTAAAATTTCTTGCTTTCGTGGTAATAGGGCACCACGGTGTCCACAAAGGCCTTGTATGTGTCTTCGTACATGAATTTCTTGTATGCGTTGTAATTGACAAGGTAATACTTGTTGGTTTTCAAACAAATTTGTTCCAGAAGGGAAAACAACGTTTCGGGTGGCACCAACTGTTTGAAAATTTGATTCGGCATGATGGTTTCTGCAGAAAATAACCGGAAAACCACAAAAATAAACGATAGGAAAGGGTGGTGATGGTGGGGATAAGGGTCCTAACTCTACTCTATATACATTTACGCCACACAGTTTCCCTGCGAAAACGCCAAGTGGGGGTCGTCGCCCGCGCACACGTTGTAGACGTTTCGGGTAAACAGGGCCAACTCGATGCTGTGTTCGTGCATGTCGTGAAAAATGGTGATATAATCACAAATGTGGGGGGCAATCGCGTATTTCTCTGCTTCGGTCAGCAGCGGCGTGACCTTGACAAATTCGAAAAAATATTCCAGGATGTCGATGACGGAGTATCCGTAGTCGTAGATGCCGTAGATGATGCGGATGGACGTCGGCAGATTGTGTGCTTTGAGTGCGTCTAAATAGAGCTCGAACGCGCGGAAGGAGATGGTGGAGCACAGTCGCTCGCAGACGGCGCGGTCGATCACTTCGCCAGCCGACCGGTAAATGTCGATTTTTTCGAGGTTGTTGATGACGTTGCGCACGCTGTGGTGGGACCGGTTGAGCAGGTACGTCTGGGCGTCGGCTTCGAGAGGGATGCCTTCGGTTCGAACAATGGTTTGCAGGGTCCGTGCAATTTTCTCCGACGAGGGGGGCAGCACGCGCACGATGGTGAGGCGCGACTGCAAGCTCTCGATGACCTTTTGCGAATTGGAGCACGACGCCACCATGCAGACGTGTCCCTTGTATTTGTCGAGGTAGTTGCGAAACACCTGCTGGCTCTGCTTGTTGATGGTGTCGAGGTCGTCCACGACAATGACCTTTTTGCGGCGGGGAATGGTGCAGTGGGTTTGGCAGAAAGTTTTCATGTCGCTGCGGAAGAACTGGATGCCTTGTTCCTTCAAGTTGTTGATAAAGAGAACGTTGGTTTCGGGAAACGGAGACGATTTCGAGAGGCCGTAGTATTCGCGGAGCATGGCGTACAGCAAACTGGTTTTGCCGGAATTGGTGCCGCCGATGAGGAGCACGTTCATGTCGTCCATGCGAATCAGGGTGGACAACAGCACAATCGGCAGTTCCATGTGGCGTTGGGCCGCGGAGACGGAGGCGTCGTTGGCGGCGTTCGGCACCCGCAAGAAGTCTTCCAGGCGAACAGGGGAATACTTGACGATAAAACTGTGTGGAGCAGGAGGCAGCGGAAAATCAGTCATGGCGACAACGACAAACAACAACGGCAACGGCAACGACGGGAATTTCCACAACAGAATAAACGGATGATCGTTAAAAACGTTTATGTCGTTTCTTCTTTATGCGGTAGCGGCGGCGGCGGCGGTGGCGACAGAAAGCCGCGACGTGGGGGGGGGTTCCGTCGCACCCTCTCACCAATGCGCGGTCAAACATACATAAAGGTCGGTGGGTGTATTGTTGCATTCCGTTCGTCGTCGTCTGGCCCGCCGCCACTGCCCCAACATTTGAAGTTATTATTTGTGTCCTCTCGTGTACCAGATGAACAGTCCTTCACTGGCGTTGTTGTCGGGGTCCACCGCCACGTTGACGCCCAAAGATTTGGCTTACCGAGCGATTGACGAACTGTACGCCAAGTATGCACACGACGACCAACTGTTTGCGAAGATGCACAACTACGTCTGCTTCCGGCTGCCGACGGTCATCGAAAACATGAAACGGGTAAACGACGAGAGGCGAAAACGGAACGAGCAACTGAGCGAGGAGCAAGACGCGTTCATCCAGGCGTTCTTGACGAACAACCAGTACTTCTACTGCCACCAAACCGACAGGTTTTTCTTCTACAACAAGCTCAATTATTCCGCCTGCCGAGAGGACGATGTGCTGCACCACATTTTGACAACAATCACACGGGAATGGCCGTCCTTGATTCCGCGAAAACCGCAGACGAAGGTGTACATCATGAAACGAGTGAAGGAGACCCCTCTCTTTCAAACGATTCCGGAGTCGGCCACGATCCAGTCGGTGATGGACGCGTTGTCGCCCGCCCTGTTCAACAGCAAGAGCGAAGTGAAATACTTTTTGACGGTGTTGGGCGACCACCTGTTGAAAAAAACGGACGACACCAACCATTCGTATTTTGCTTCCACGAAATCGAAGTTGTTTCTGCGAGAACTGGCCACGGCGGGGCAATCGTTGTTCGGCGTGCACCCCACGGGACTGTTCAAGCACAAGTACCACGGGCACGGGTACAAGACCATCCGCCTGATCAAACTGCACGACACCGTGGGCGTGGAGTCCATTTGGCGGCCGATCCTCAACAAGCACGTCCTGGACATTTTCTGCGTGGCCACCCACTACAGCCACCGGTACAGCTCCGCGGACCAGTATTTGGACCACCACGCCGACGACGTCGAACTCGTGCAGTATGCGTTGTATTTTCGGGGGAAAACGGCGAAAGATGTGGTCCAGGCGTTCATGCAGCACTGCATGGTGGTGAAGGGCGTACCAGGGGCGGATGGAACCCACCTACCGACGGCGTCGTCATCCTCTTCCTCTTCCTCTCACAGTGGAGAGGATGTGATGGCAACCTCGGAAATGACGTCGTTGGTGTCGGTGTTGCCGGCCCAGAGCGTCGACTACCTGTGGCGCAAATTCCTGCGAGACAAGGCGCTGCCCCACGTCCTTACGACGGCGACGGTGCTGGAGTTGCTGGAGACCGATCTCTTGGCCTCTCATTATGACCGCGAAAAGAACCTGTTTCGCGGGATCAGCAGTCCGTTCTTGAACGCAGTGCACCAGTTCAATCGGTTCTGGGAAATGACCATGCGTCCTCTCGACAAAGCGACCACGACAGCGGCAGCAAATGCACACAAACCCAACAGCACGGAAAACCTGTTGCCGGAATACGAAATCGACGAAATCGTCATGATGTACCGGGAGTGGTGCGGGGCCAACTACAGCAACACGTTTCGCATCAACGACGCACAGATGCTGGACCTGATACGCACCTACAAACCAGTCGAAATAGTGGACGACAAATACGTGCGGGGCGTCGAGTGCACGCTGTGGGACAAACCACGTGAATTGCACGAGTTTTTCGCGGCGTTGACGCAGCAACACCGGTCCCAGCTGCAGACGTCTATAACCACAAGGGCGCCTGGCACGGCAGGTGCGGTGCTGACGGAGGACCCGCGGCTGCTTTCCATCTACGACGCCTACGCGAAATACCAAGAATGGGTCAAACGTTCCAGTCACAGTGTGGCGGCGACGATGAACAGTTGCAACAACAACATCCACGGCAGCAGCATCCCCTCTCCCTTCTCGTACAAACAGACCATCGGCAAACCGTATTTCGACAAGTATGTGTACACCGTCCTGAAGGACATGGTGGTTGACGAGCAGTACATCAGCATGCAATGATAAGGCGTGACTGCGTGTTCAGAGAGGCGCTCCGTGCATGAAATTGTACACCAAATTCTGGGCGTTGTGGTTGTAGACCTCTCCGCCCATCATCATGGCGGACTCGTACATTTTGCGCAGGACGTCGTTGGGGCAGGGCGAGCCGACGCAGATGAGTCCGTGCTTCACCAAATACTTGCGGATGTCTTCCATGGGCGTTTCGCGGATGGCCTGTTTTTTGTTGAGAACGTTGGCGCGGATGGTTTTGTTGGACACCAGCACACCCACTTTGGGGTAGACTTTGGATTTGCCCACGCGGTAGGTGCGTTTCGTGATGCGGCGCTGTTTCTTGTTTGGTTTGACGAGGCGGCGCAACTGTTTTGCCCGGTGCACCCGCTCGGTTTCCTCTCTCTTTTTCGCCAAAAACTGTTTCAATTCGGCACGTTGGTCGACGGATCCTCCTGCCAGCGGAGTGGGTGGAGCACAGTTGGGCGCGGCAACCACAGATGCAGCAGGTGCGTAGCCTCTCAAGGTGCGGTAAGTGGGCAACTTGCCGCCTTTCAAGCAGCCGTAGGTGGGAACGGGCAGCGGAACGGCGGGCAGGCCCGATCCACCTAAACTGGGGGGCAACGCTGCTGCTGCTGCTGCAGCCGTGGGCAGTGAAGGAGGAGGAGGAGAGGGCGCCGGCGGTGTTGTGGTGGCGGCCGACGAGGGCAGCAGCGACGGCAGGAAGGGAAGGGTGGGTTTCATGGCAATGGACACCGGCATGAGTTTCTCGGATGAGAGGACGGGCTGGCGAAAGACGTCGGTGTCGGGAAAGGTAGTGGCCACGTCGACCACGGTCGGCACGGTGGCGGAGGCCGTGGCCCACGCGGCCGGCTGGGCGGTAACGGGGCGATGTTTGATGGTTTGGTTCGCCAGCGTTTTGCCTTGCAGTGCCTTGGCGGCGGCTTTCTGCCGCTGCTGTTGGTCGACGATGGTTTCCAAAAACTGGCGTGTTTCTGCGAATGTGTTGTTGAATTCGGTCGCGTGGGACGCGGGAGAAGCCGTGGATCCAGTCAAAGGAGAGGAGGATGAAACGGCGGTACCTCCTGTTGTGGCGGCGGGTTCTTCGCCCTCTTTCAGCAAGCGTTTGTATTTTTCGTGTTGCATTTTCAGGATGTGTTTCAAGGCCCGTCGGCGAATGGTTTTGCTGGAATCGGCCGTGTTTGATTTCAGTTTGATTTTGGGCGGTGGTTGTGCGCCCTCTCCTGGTCCTCCTTCGCCGGCGTTCGCGCCCGCTTTTCGCCGTCGACGCACGGAACTGCGTTCCGGAATCAACAATTTGGGGTTGATGACAATGGTTTTTTTTTCGCTGCTCATTGTCGTTGCATGCTGTGTCCCTCTGCGTTATAGTGAAAATGCAGAGATTTTTCATCTTTGTTGTACGAAGAAGGTTTGTTTGTTGTTACATCGGCACCCACAACACACAAAACATACAAAACACGCACACAGTCTCACATCAGCAACAGATCGGTGTCGTCGGAACGCCATTCCGGCGGAACCGCTTTGGTGCCACCGTCGTAGGCCACCGCAAACTTGTTTTCCAGCATCCATGCGCTGAGGTTTTGGCCGCCCGAAGCCACCACATCCGCCAACAGGCGTCCGTATTTGTCGTATTCGATGTTCTGCAAGGTCACCACCGTGTGCAAGACGTAACTGGAGAGGGCGTCTCGTGCCCGCGTCGCCAACTCCTTTTCCTTGGCGTTCTTCGTTTTCAGTTCCGGCGTGTCGATCCCACGGAGACGTACTTGGAACTTATAAATGGAAGTGGACGGTCGGCCGTCCAGAACCACTCGTCCGGCCACCGTGAGGGTGTCGCCGTCGTAGACCTTGATCACCTTCGCCCTCTGAATGCAGGGAACAAACGCAACGGCGGTGGCGACGGTCGCCTCCAAAAGTGCAACGTCGGCATCGGCATCGGCATCGGCAGCAGCAGCAGTCGTCCCTGCCGCGGAACCGGTAAGTCCAAAAAACGATTTCAGAGAGGACAAATTGGACATTTGCAGAACGCCAAGAACACAACCGACATCAATATAGAAACGTGGTATCACGATCTGTCTATGTTCATCTGCTGCTAACAAAACAACCCTTTTGTTTTGTAGAAACCACGGATTCGTATCCTCTCTATTGTTTCGGCAACTGGAGTTGTGTTAAACACCTGCGTCCTTGTGCATGCCACCCAAACGAACCATGGGCGCGGCCGCCGCCGCCGCAGCGAGAACCAAACGTGCCCCCGCGGCAGCAGCCACCAGATCGCACCTCTCTACGTCACCGCGAAAATACCTATTGATTGTGGAGTCTCCATCGAAGTGCGCCAAGATCGAAGAGTACCTGGGGTCTGACTACCAATGCATTTCCTCGAAGGGTCACATCCGCACCGTGGACCACCTCTCGCAGATTGACTTCCAACACGGGTTCCGCATCGACTTTCACGTTCTGCCGGAAAAGGAGGACCACGTGCGGTCGATGCAGCGAACCGTGGCGCAGTATTCACCGGAATCGGTGCTCTTGGCGACGGACGACGACCGCGAGGGCGAGGCCATTGCGTGGCACATTTGCGAGGTGTGTGCGTTGGACGTCCGCACGACCAAACGGATCGTCTTCCACGAAATCACAAAACCCGCGCTGGTGGCGGCGGTCGAGAGCCCCACTGTAATCAACCTCTCCCTGGTTTATGCCCAACACGCACGACAAGTCATGGATTTGCTGGTGGGCTTCAAGATCTCGCCGCTGCTGTGGCGCTACGTGAGCCGCAACAAGCAGTCGCCGTTGTCCGCGGGGCGGTGCCAGACGCCCGCCCTCCGCCTGGTCCACGACCACGACGTGGACTACAAAGCCCGGCTGGTCGCGGCGGGAAGCGGACAGCGGATGCAGGTGCACGGCACCTTCACTGGACGCTCGTTGCCCTTTGTCCTGCAGCACACGTTTGCAGTCGGCGGTCCAGACGATGGAGGAAGCCAACGCGCCGAGGTGCGTGCCTTTTTGGAAGAGTCGACCACGTTCGATCATCGCATGCGCGTCCATCAAGTAAAAGAACGCTACCAATCGCCGCCGAAACCGTTCAACACCTCGCGTCTCCTCCAAGTGGCGAGCCAAACGCTGCATTTGTCGCCGAAAACCACAATGTCCTTGGCACAAACCCTGTATCAAATGGGATTGATCACCTACATGCGGACCGACTGCACGCGGTATGCACGGGTGTTTTTGGACAAGGCGGCACTGTTCATCCAGGAAAAGTACGGCAACGAATACATTGCGACCACGTTTGAGCCCATCGAACTGGTGGACGGCACGATGCCCCACGAAGCGGTCCGCTGCACCAATCCCTCCATGCAACAGTTTCAGCACGAAAACCACAGTCTCGTTCGTTTGTACCAGTTGATTTGGCGCAACACGGTGGAGAGTTGCATGAAGCCCTATTTCTATCGAAGCACCGAGTTGTCGATCGCGGCGCCGCGTGGATGGGAATACCGACACTCCGTCGACATACCTCTCTCTTTGGGATGGCAACGTGTCACGGTGCCGCCCTTGACCACCGACGCCCACGCGGCGGGCAGTGGCCTGTTGCTCTACCTGACTCAATTGATGGCCGCAGAACAGCCGATTGCGTGGTCGCGGCTGGAAACGAAAACTACAGCGGAGAGCCGGTTGCCGCCGCATTACACGGAGGCGTCGCTGATCCAGAAGATGGAGGACGCCGGCATCGGGCGTCCGTCGACCTTTTCCTCTCTGGTGGAAACGATTCAAGACCGCGGATACGTGAAGAAAACGCACGTGCCGGGGCGCTCCATGCGCTGCGAAGACATCCAGGTGCGTCCCGGTCCGACGCCGGGTGCCCCACCGGAATGGACCACGGTCACCGCAGAACGCGTCTTCGGGGAAGAGACGGACAAGTTGGTCATTCAGCCCACCGGTGTGCTGGCGTTGGAGTTTCTGCTGGCTTATTTCGACGACTGCTTTTCCTACACGTACACCAAACAGATGGAAGACGCGCTCGACACGCTGGCGGCGGGCACGCCGGAAGAGGCAGCGGCGGGCTGGCACGGGGGATGCAGCGACCTGCTGCAAATGTTGGAGGAACGCACGCGCTCCCTGCGGTCGCTGCGTGGTAACGGCAAGCCCACCTTTCGGCTGGCCGATCGCGCGGACATGGTTCTGGTGTTCACGTCCTTCGGTGCGTCCTTGAAACGGCTGGAAACGGGAGGTGGCGAGGACGACGACACCGCAAATACCAGCGAGGACGACGAGGCCACCGCCGCCACCGCCGCTGACCCACCCCTCTCAACAACAAAGTACATTGCTGTGCGGTCAGACGTCGAATTGGACGTGGAGAAAGCCAAGCGAGGCGAATACACCTTTGCGGAGTTGGCCTGGCGCACCGACGACGGCTGGTTGGGCACCTACGCAGGGAGCAACTTGTACCTGCGGAAAGGGCGCTACGGGCTGTATGCGGAATGGGGCGACCACCAAACGCACTCCCTGAAGGCGCTCGACCACATGGACGCCCGCGCTATCCGGTTGGCCGACGTGGTGGACGTATTGGCGTCGTCGGCGTCGTCGGCGACAGAGGCAGCTGCCGCAGCGTCCGGCCCCGCCAAACCGCAGGGAAAATCGATTTTGCGGGTGTTGCGGTCCGACCTCTCCATACGCAAGGGAAAATACGGGGACTACGTCTACCACCAGACCACGGAGATGCGATCGCCGGTCTTCCTGCCGTTGAAACCGATTGCGGCGACATGGGAGCAAATGGACGACGCCGCCCTCATTGCCTGGATTGAGAACACGTACTTCCGCGGGGACAAAGGGGTCGCACCGCCGCCGCAGAAAAAGCGTTGGGCGGGGGGCGGCACGAACGGTGGTGTCTCGTCGCGGCGTGGGGCGCGAAAATGACGCAGGAACCGGCAATTTGTGCGTTTATAGCATATAGAAACCGGATTTCTTTCCTCTCTTTGGTAAGTGCCAATGTCTGTGTCGTCGTCGTCTTCTTCCGCTGCTGCCGGGTTCGGACTGCCGGCAGGCACCGCGATGCCGAATTTCATGTCCTCTTCCGCTCCGGCGGCGGCGTCCTCCACGCTGTACCGCAACCACGCCGTGGCGTTCGTGATGGTCGCCTCGCTGGCGTTGGCCGCCTTCGCCATGTACCAACGAAACGCGGAATTTTTCGGTCTGGAATTGTTCAGTGCCATCAACTTTTTGTTTTGCATTTACCTCGGGACGAAATTGTTTGACGAAATATCGTTTGGGAAATTTTCGGTACGGTTGTTGTCGATGGTCGTCGGCGTCACCCTCAGCTTCGTGGCGACCGTCTTGATGGCGATGAGCACGGCCACGCTGCACCAAAAAATGCGGGACAACAACCGCCAAGAGATCCCGCTGCCGCCAAGTCGACGCCAAGAGCTCGACGGCGCCAAACGCGCGTTCGTCGCCACCACGGTATTTCTGTTGTTGCTCAGTGCATTTTTCGGCGTTTCGGACCGGGCCTCTCGCCAGTCGATATTTCGCTGGATCCATTTAGCGGAAAGCAGCTACGAATCGCAGTGGATACGCATAGGCGCTGCAGTGACCATGTTTTTGGTGGGGGCGGCGCTGGCGCACACGTTGGGGGCGAAGCCGTGCGCGACCGACGCCACCGTGGAGAAATTTTCCGCGGGTGCAGTGGGCACATTCGTCATGTTCCTCCTGTATTCCCTATGGATCGGCAGTTCGCTGTTGCTGGACATCACCGGCAAGAAGTCCACGCTGTTTTACGCCGCGGTGAAACATGTGTTGTGGATTTTGGTGTTGGCGGTGGCGTTCTACAGCATGGACCAGTTGGCCAGGGCGCCGGCGACCAGTCCTTGTCTGGAGCAGACGTCGGCCTACGCGTTGTTTGTGTTGTTTTTCCTGTCGTTTTTGATCAACATGGTGATTTCGTTTGTGCCCCTGGGTCTCTGGGAAACCATGCTGCCCGCGTTGTTGCGCTACGGCATACCGCTGGCGTTGATGGCGACGTCGGCGTACCTGGTGTATATAACCAATTCGTTTACCACATTGAGTGCGGAAGAGTTCATTCGGTAGCGCTGTACCTTCCTCCGTTTACGACATTACATTATTCAATCACGAGCAAACAAATAATCCATTTCATTGTCATTCAATGACATGGACACACAAAAATCGATTTTGGCCTGAATGGTGGCGCAGGCAAACACCTTTTTCCGCAGGGCTTTGAAGGCTTCCGTGCACACTCCCCCGCACGACGCAAACAGCAGCTGCTGCGGAGGGGCAGCGGGCCGCGGCAAGCGGATCACATCCTTGGCAAATCGCACCTTCTTGACCTTCTTGACCTTCTGAACCGGGTTGTGTTTCGTATTAACTCCTGCGGCTTTCTTCGGGTACGACGACGACGGTTGCAGGGCCGATCGGTGTTTGGCGGTGCGCAACGCGGCACGCTCTTCCGCCGACGGCGGCGGCGCACACAGCATATCGGCGTCCTCGCGGTCGAATCCGTAGTAATCGCACAAATCCTGCGCAGTCATCCGCAACGAAGGGTGCTCCGTGACGTTGTCCTCCTCCTCGGAACAATCCATGCAATCGAGGTCCATGGGTCGCGGAGCGTGGGGAATACAGATGAATGTTGGGGAGGGGGGGTGGCGGGTCGCCGGCCGGTCGGTTTAAAAAAATGACCACCCTGGCAGCTCGTAAAGGGGGGGGAACCAGTGGGTATTTGTGGTGGAACAAGGAATAGGAAAAAAACACGGTACGGTTGTACGGATCCCAAAAATAGAACATAAACGGAATGGCCGCAGGGAAGGTAATGGGATTTTTTTGGGGCTGACGACAACATTTTTCAGCGACAGCCGCGTATAAAATGTCGAAAGTGAAGTATTATGAAACGCATTTCACGGAGTACTTGCGGGCGGTGAACCTGCACAACCTGCACCCCGAATTGGACAGCGTGTGGGACGCGCTGCCGCCGCGCCTCGACCAATTGGGCAACCTCATTTTGTATGGTCCCTCGGGATCGGGCAAGTACACGCAATTCCTGCGGATTGTCGACAAATATTGGGCCGCGGGCGCCTGGGGCGAAGGCTCCTCGGAGCAAACGTTTCCGTTGGTGACGTACCTGCACCCGTCGGCCCCGCCGCCGTCGGCCCTCTCCACCAAAGCGCCTCCACTGGACGCGTCGTCCACTGGCCACCGGTGCAAAATGGACAAGATGACTTCGCGTACGGACAAGCACGAATACACGTACCGTATCAGCGATTTGCACTACGAAATCGATTTGGCGCAACTGGGGTGCGAAGCAAAGAAAATGTGGAACGAGTGTTTTTTCCAAATCGTGGACGTGATCACCACGAAACCGGCGAAAACGGGCATCATTCTCTGCCGCAATTTCCACTCGATCTACGGCGAGCTGGTCGAGCCGTTTTACAGCTACATGCAGCACAGCCGCACGCTGGGGGTGCACATCGTCTTTGTGTTTTTGACGGATCACCTGAGTTTCATTCCGACGAACATCGTCCAATGTTGCAAAACGATTGCGGTGCGGCGGCCAGCCCGCGAAAGCTACGAATACCTGGTGCGGGCATCCCAGGGGTCGCCTTCTTCGGCTGACAGTACCAACGCCACCGACGCCCCGAAACACTGCAAGTTTCTGCAGCGCATCTCGACGTGCCAGCAACGGCCGCACTCCGTGCACCACAACGGCAACGACAACGACGATCCCGTATCGGTAAACACCATGAACGAGCTGCCTCTCAATGCGTTGGGCAACTTGAAGGAGTGTCACCTGGTGGCGATGGCCGCATCGGTGGCGGAATTGCCGAAGGACGTGTTCAACATCGTGTGCGACAACATCATCCGCGAAATGTTGAAAACGGAAACGCTCAACATCATTGAACTGCGCGACCACTTGTACGACATCCTGCTCTACGGGCTCGACATCACGGAGTGTTTGTGGTACATTTTGTTTTTCTTTGTGGAAAACGGGTATCTGGACACGACGCCCGAAACCATGACGACCATCATGGAACGCATTTTTGTGTTTTTAAAGCACTACAACAACAATTATCGGCCGATTTACCATTTAGAGAGTATTGTCATTTTCTTGGTAACGCAGTTGTCGCACTCCCCGTCCGCACCCAAACCCTGAGGTTCCTCTCCCCCATTTTTACTTTCGCCCTTTCGCCTTTACAACTTTCGCCCTTTCCCATGAACGACGAGCGCGCGTGCGAGATCTTGGGCATCTGCGATCCGTTGACCGACGACATCAAACGCGCCTACCGCATCAAACTCCTGCGGAGTCATCCCGACAAGAACCCGCGACCCGACGCCGCCGAACAGTTCATTTCAACACAGGCCGCCTACGCGTATTTGCAGTCGAAGTACGGTACGGAGGAGCCCGAAGTCGACAGCGCGGCGTCCTCTGGCGACGACGAGGACGAAAACGACGACGGAAACGGAGCCAGCGAGGGGGGCGGTGGTGCCGCATGGCCCACGCAAGACCCCCAACCCTACAGCGCTTGCCTCCGCAGTTTCCTCTCCACCATTTTGGAGGAAGAGTTGGCCGAAAAAGCGTCTCCGCTGCTGACGAAGTTGTGTGCCATCACGCTGGAGAAGGCCTGGAAATACGGCGCCCAGTACGTGCCCTTTTGGAAAACCATCAACCGTCCGACCCTGAAGCTCATCTACAAAATCCTGGTCAAGTACGGCGATGTGTTGCACGCCGACGACACCCTGATCCGCAACATCGAAAAAATTTTGCGCGAGCCGTACGCGGACGAGTTCATTGTGCTGAATCCCTTTCTGGAAGACCTGTTGTCGGAGGAAAACGTCTACGTCCTGAAATACCAGGACCGTCCCTACTACGTCCCGCTGTGGCACCACGACATGGTGTTTGACCACTGCGGCCGCGATCTCCTGGTCAAATGCTACCCGATGCTGCCAACCCACATGCAACTGGACGAACGCAACGTGCTCTATGTGCAACTGCAGTACCGTGTGGCGGAGTTGTGGAACCGCCACGAAATCGTGGTGCCCTTGACGTCGAAGCACAGCGTCCACTTCGATCCCCAAACCCTGAAACTGACCGCGACGCCCCAGTATGTGGTGTTGCCGGCCTGTGGCGTGCCCCTCAACAACGTCAGCGACATGATGAACTGCCAGGTGCGACAAGACGTGGTCCTGTGCATTTCCCTGCAAAATCCCACGTGATTTTCCGTTTTTCTCCAACAAACTATTTTTTTTGTGTCATACAAAAAACCCCCCTACCGGGAAGCGTCCTTTACGGTATTACACAAAAACACAACACACTACTTCACAACAAACACACAATTAGGTGGCTTTCTTCACCACGGTTCGTTTGATCACTTTCTTGGGGGCGGCAGGAGCATCGACCGCCGCAGTGGCAGCGGGCGTTTCAGCCGCAGGAGCAGGAGCGGGCTCCACTGCAACAACGGTGGGTGGCTCTGAAGCCGCCACTTCGGGTTCGTCAGTCACTCCATCGTCGTCGACAAGGGGAGACGCCACGACAGCAGGAGCAGGAGCAGCGGCGGCTTTAAACACTGTGGTAGGTGCTGGGGCTGCAGCGACCGCAGCAGCTGAAGTTGCAGCTGGCGATTCCTCCACATCCATGTCGCTGGGGTCCAAAACCACGTTGCACACGCCCTTGAGAGAAACGGATTGCTGGTTCTTCTTCACCACACATTGGAACAATTTCCAGGTGAGGCCCCACCCCTTGCCACCGATCCACACGCCGCCGCACTGCAACACGCAAGCGGCTTGACTGCCGGAAGGAATGTGGTCAGCGGGAGTGGAGCCGTCGTCGCCAGGGAACTCCATTTGGGCCTTGGTGTTGAAAATTTCCACTTGCCATTGGTCGTCATAGAAGGGCACTTTGGCACGAATGGTGGGAGGCTTGCTGAAATCTTTGCGTTTGGTGTCCTTGACGTTGGGGTACTTGAGGAAGGGGAAAAAGGTGTGCTTGGCGACCTCGCGCGACATGGGCTCGCCCCACCAGGACTCCGAGTTCTTCACGGCCTCGTCCAATATAAAATTCTCAAAATCGCGCATTTTCTCCAACGCCTCCCGGGTGGCGGGGGTGTTGTATTCCTCGCTGGGAAAGGACAAGGAGATACTGTACTTGCCGTCGGACTCGCCTGTCACCTCGTTGGTGTAGGTGCTGATGCCCCAGGTCTTCATGAAGGGCAACGACAAATAAATTCCGCGGTTACTCTGGTTGCTGATGATGCTGATGGATTTGCCGCCGCGTTCGTTGACCTTGGGGGCCATGAAACGGGAATTGCGGGGAGCCCAATCCGCCATAGACAAAACAACAGGAGACTTAGTGGCCATTTTCTTTCAGAGAAAATCAAAGAGACGTGGGAAAACCGGTGCGGTACGGTGCAATAAAAATGTGGTCCTCGGGTGGGTGCTTTGCTGGGAATATACAAATACCAATGGTTGTATTTAAGTAGGTTGCAGCCTCTCTTTTTCCGGTTATGGAGAGTCCACGTCGGGCACTGTGTCTGCCGCGGTGCTTCGCGGCAAGGGCGGCACCGGAAGCGACGCCACGTGTTGCTGCAGTTCCTTCATCACCTCTTCGCAATCCATCTGGTTCCACTGCATGAATCGAAACACCGGTTCCAGCTGCGACATCGACGTGTAGTCCTGCTTGTTTTGCAGTAGCGACCATTGAAACATGTCCGGGGCGCGGTGACGCAAACGCTTCAAACAGTTGGAGAGCGAGAGGCGTGGCGGTTCCCTTTTGTCCGTCGGCTTTTCGTTTACACACTCGGTTGGTTGGCTCTCCGGGGAGGGGTAGGCCGCGGGTTCGGCCAGTTCGTCGGCTTGCACACACGCAGACAGAGTGGAGGACGAGGAAGAGGACGAGGAGGACAGCGAGAACAACGACGCCAATTGCACGCGGGTGGTCGTCGGCGACAAGTTGCCGTACATCATGAAGGCGTATTCTCCTTCGGCTTCGTGGAGAGGAAGAAAATCGTACAACAGCAGGGCCACCACATCCAGCACGTTGCGTACGAGGGCGAACGAGGCGGCCCAATCGTCCTCGGGAAACAGCGGGGCGTCGGCGTACACGCGGTCGGCGATGCATTCGTTGCAGAATCGTCCGAATTCCAACAGATTGACGTATTCGTCGTCGAGAGGGGGCAACATGTGCTCAAAAATGAACCCGCGAAGAATTTGCGTGATTGCGTTCAACGAGCAGCAGTGGCGGGCGTCGACGTCATCGCCCTCGTCCAGGGGGGGCACTACGGACCCGGCGTTGGCGGCCTCCTTTGCTTCTTTCTCCGGAGGCCAGCAGCCGTGCTGCATAAAAAACGCACATTGACCGGCTTCGTCGAAGCCGTGATGGTGCGCAATGAGGCACGTGATGGTGTGGATGGTGCGTTGAATGAGCGCAGAAACGTCCGGTTTTTGCGGAAAGATAGCGAGCGAACCCGAAAAGGAAGCCATTGGATGCACCAAACAGATGTGTGGAGAGGATGGGTTTTGCAAATGAGGTGGGTTGGCAAAGTTTACAACGAATGCTATAGGGTACTCACGTTTCCCAATCGTTATATTCTTTTTGCGTTTTTCAGCGAACAAAAAAAACGCAAAAACATACGGCACATCTTCAGGCACTGGTCAAGACCGCACGGGTGCTGACGTCGACAGAGAGCATCAAGCTTTCCAGCAGGCGAATGTTCTCCGGTGACACGGAATCGCTGCCGAGGAAGCCGATCATGTCCAGCACCATGGTCAACCAACTGCTGTTCCACTGCTGATGGAGAGAGGACACGACGGGCTCGCTGTATAGCATGGTCATGGAGTCACCGCGGAACAGATCGGGGTCGAACTTTTCCTCCACGTAATTCGCAATCAGCAGGGAATAGTAGTGGAGGGAATGGCGCAGGGTAACGTTGGCTTTGTAGGTTTCCATGAGCGATTGCAGTCCCTTTTGTGCCTGGCGGAACAGTTGCTTCAAGCGGGGCAGGTCGTCCCGTTCCTTGTCTTTTGTCGGCGGCGGCGGCGCCGTCAGTGTTGCGGCCGCCTCTCGCTGGTCTTTCCCTTTGGGTTTGTGGTGGGTAGAGGGACTTGCGGGAGCTTTGGGTGCAGCCTGCGGTACGCCGCCATCCGGATGCCCCAAGTACCTCTCGCAGGCGAGTTGGATGGGGTTGTAAATGTAATGGAGGTCGGTCTTTTGGTTGTTGAAGAACATGCGGCACACGCCCTGGAAGGGCCCGGGTTCCTGAAAATACAGGACGTTGTTGTAAATGCAGAGTTTGGTGTGCGGAGGTTTGTGTGCCAAAATAGCCAACTTCACAATGGTGGAGAGAGGGTCCAACACAAAATTGCATACATTGACTTGGCCGGTACCTCCCACGGAAAAGCGTTCCAACGGCAGCAGCGAAGCCATGACTTCAGGGAAAACAGTAGACGCAATGAATGGAGAGGCGATTCACAAGGCACGTGCAGTCCTCTCGGTTGGAATGGTCTGTTGCATTTTCCGACGGTTATGTTTATGTGGATTTGTTTGCGGAAGTTGGAGAACGAAGAACAGCCCTTCCCCCCCCCCTCCCTACCCTTTCACAAAGTCCATTGCCAATGGAAAAGGGGAAGGGGGCAACCACGTAGAGCCGCGAAAAAAAAACTGCAGAAAAAACAATATAATTACGACCAGCCGATAGTTTCCTAACGTAGTTCATTTTTTGTTTTCCCGTTTATTTGCAAATTTTTCAATTTGTGCCGATTGTATGTCGTCTTCTTCCATTTACACGGAAACCCCGTCGCTAACGTCTCTGCTTGCCAACATGCCTTCTGTGCTTTCCAAACCGGAATTTCAGTACATTTTGAAGCCCCCTCCGTCCTACTACAAGGATTTTTCGTTGTATTTGTACCAGATGGACGTGATGGAAGCCCGAATCAACGCCATCAATACGGAAAACCGCCACGTCGTCCGGTTCGCTGACTGGGCGCGCGCGCCGGACTGCTTGCGGAAAACCAAGTTGCAGGACCTGAAACTCAGTGCGCGTCTGGCGGGGCTGCGCGTGTCGGGGAACAAGGCGGACATCATTCACCGATTGGAGGTGCATTTCGTGTGCAACCGCACCGCCATCAGCATTCAGCGGGTGGTGCGAGGGTTCTTCGCCCGGGCGCTGGAACGCGTGCACGGTCCGGCCATGTTGCCCTTCCGGCTCCGCCAGGGGACGCCGGGCTTTGTCGATTTGGAGTGTGTGAATACGACCGATTTTCATTCGATGTCCCCGTTGTCTATGGTGCCGCGCGAGGCGTTTTTCAGTTACCGGTCGGCGGACGGGTTTCTCTACGGGTTTGACGTGTGCTCGCTGGTCATGCTGTTTCGTTGCACGTCGCGGTTTGAAAATCCCTACACGCGCGAAGAGTTTACGGGAACGGACATTGTGAACATCCAAGACGTGTTCCGCAAAATGGTGTTGGTGGCACCGCATTTGGTAAACGAAATGGACTACTACCTCTGCCGTTTCGGCATGGAATTGTCGGAACACAGCCACCGTTTGGGCCACCGTCCACAGCAGCTGCCTCGCGCAACCACCGCCGCGGCTGCAGCAGACCGCACGGACTTCCTGGATTGGCCAACGTCGTTTTCCCCTCCTCTCACCTTGAGCGATTTGGAAGTCGCTGACGAAATGTCCGAACGCGACGTGCAACCGGGCGCTGTGCTTGCCCCCCTGGAGTTTGCGCAGGCCGACGAGGCAGCAGGGCCGTTGCCGTTACCATTGGAAGCGCGCATTGACCACGTGTGCGCCCGCATCACGGAGTTGACAGCGCACACGGTGCCGCCGGAATGGTTTCACAGTTTTAGCCGAACCCACTGCGAATGCTACTACCATTTTTTTTACGTCTGGTGGACGCGGCTGAACGGGATGCAGGACCACGAAAAGCAATGTATTTGTGGGCCCACGGACCCCTTTGGCGCCTTCGACCGCATATGCCGGGGAACGGACGACGACGCCGCGTTGAAGCAAGTGTGTGTGCAACTGACAGAGCAGATGGTGTATGCCGGCGCCGACGAAACCTGGCAACGCCGGGGGTGCATGCAGGTGCTGACCATTTTGTCCATTATGCGGCGCGACGCCCGGCAGCAGTGGCCGGATTTGTTCGAGTTGTAAACGGAACGGCAGCCCCTCCACTTCCAGAACGAAGACCAAAAAAGTGGTGAACCCCCAAAAGAGAGGAAACCCCGCAATCCTCTCTCTCTCTTCGCCCTCTTCCGCCCGCCCCCCCCCTCCCCATAGAAAGATTGTTTCGCAAAAAAATCGCAAAAAGACACCGTGTTCCGTAGCTCCCTGCATGGGGATCACATTTTAACAACCTTTTCGCAGAATTTGGTTTTCGCTTGTTCCGACTTGTACGAGTCAGACATTTCCTCGCGGTAAGTCGACCGAAACAATCAATAGATATTGTGTCGAAAAACTACTTAAACCGTCATTCCAATATAGTGTATATAATCCCGCTTGACACACTTGCTCAACGCCTTCTTTTCGCTCGTCGAATTCCCCCTCCCCCACACTTCCAAGAAAAATGGTTAAGACTACCAAGGCCGATAAGACCACCGTTGCCGCCGCCGCTGCCACTCCTGCAGTTACCCCTGCTGCTACTCCTGTTTCCAACGCTTCTTCTACTAAGAAGGCTGCTGCCCCCAAGAAGACCAAGGAAGTCGCTGCTCCTGCGGCAGCTGCTGCTCCCGTGGCGCCCGTCGTCGCCGCCCCCGTTGTCGCCGCCCCCGTTGCCAGTGAGCCCGTTGTTGCCAACGTGGACGAGAAGGCCACTTCCGAGACCATGTTGTCCGGCGTCGTTGCCAAGATCCAACAAGCCACCGCGCTCTTGGCTTCCTTGAAGGCCGACACCCGCGATCTCCAAAAGCAAATCACTCACGATCGCAAGCTCGCGGAGAAGGCTGCCAAAAAGTCCAACAAGCGCAAGACCCGCGATAGTTCTGCTTCCGGTGAGGCCAAGGCCCGCAACTCGGGATTCATGAAGCCCGTGCGCATCAGCGACGAGCTCGCCACTTTCCTCGGCAAGGCCAACGGCACTGTCATGGGCAGACACGAGGCCAACGCCGAGATCCGCAACTACGTCGCCAACAACGGCCTCAAGGAAACCGCCAAGGGCAAGGGCCGCAACATCAACCCCGACTCCAAGTTGATGAGTCTCCTCAAGGTCCCCGACAACGTGCAATTGGACTACTTCAACCTCCAAAAGTTCATGAAGCCCCACTTCATCAAGATTGAGGAGTCCTCCACCGCTTAAAGTGCATTGCGTGCCCTCACTTGTCTACATCATCCGATGTTGTGATTGTAAATCATAATTGTGTTATTTGTTTTTGATGTTTTCCACAACAAATCACACTGTAAGCTTCCTCAAAATCCGCTGTTCTGCACAAAATACGTGGTCAATGCAAACAACGCGCCACCCCACAGCGTGTCCATCAACACGGTATGCCACGACCATTCCCGCACCAAGGCCATCGTGGTCGTTTCATACACGCCGTAGATCACACACCCCAAGAAGAAGGCCTCCGTGGGGGTCCGTCGCGGCAGCACGACGAAGTAGTACAACCCCGCGATCAGCCAGACATAACACCACGCCGCCGCTAAATAGTTGACCTGCATGGATTTGCCCTGCACGCGCGCAATCAGGTCTTGGAAATGGCGTTTGGCCACCACGGAAATGTACGCGGCGTCCAAGGCCAACAGCGTCAACGCAGTCACGGCAATTTGACCCCACATTCTCTTTTTTTGTCTTTAGTTAGAGTATACATTCGTGATCGATTTTTTTGGTAAATACCTAATTCTCTACAACCATTTTTACGTTTTACAACAACCACAACAACACACTGCGAAAATGATGCGTAATATCATGTACCCCAACGCAGGGGCCGCCACACAATGCGTGGGCCCCACCTGCGCCACCTGCACACAACACATCGAATACAAACAAATCAAAACGTCCGGCAATGATCCCACCGTCACCAAACGCGCGCAATTGGCGCGCAATCTCCGCAGTCGCCGGTAATTCAATCCTGTTTCTCCTTCTCTTTGGGTAAACCATACGCTGCATCGGTGCCCCCCAAGGCCGTGGGCGCATTTTCCGCAGCCGAAGCCCTCCGTTCGATCTTCAAAAACACGTACTCTACGTTTCCTTTGCCGCGCGATCGCATCCAAGGACCGTTGTGGACCACCTCCATTTCCTGCTGAAACAAACTCGCCGGAGGCAAACAGTAATGCACCTCCTTGAACATGTCGCCCTCACCACGCTGCCAATTCACGATGGTGATGTACCATCGTGTGCAAAATTCAGCAAACTGCGCAAACACCGCCGATCCCCCAATCACAAAGACCGTGCGGGGACGCTGCGGATGGTGCCGCGCCAGCTGCGTCAGGTGATACGCCAGGGTGTCCGCCGTGGCCGGCCAGATCGCCGTGCCCTCGTCGTCCTCCTGCAATTCGGTGGACGACAACTCTGATGCCCAATTCGAGGTGGAACTCAAAACGATGTGGATGCGCCCCTTCAGCAACCGCGGCAAACTCAGAAAGGTTTTTCGGCCCATGATCAAGGCACAGTGCTTCGTCACCCGTTGAAAATTCGCCAAATCTTCCGGCACGTCCCACGGTAACGACTGCGCGTACGGCGGTTCCGCCGACGTCACACCGATCGTTCCGTTGGGCGAAACGGCCACAATGCAGGCCAACTCCAACCCCAGTCGCGCCACCTCTTCACCCAAGTGCTGCATGGTTTAGTTTTCTTTTTTTTTAAACAGGTCAATGCAAAAAAGAAAACAGAAAGCAAAAAAAATCTGGTCGCATCGACACAACGCACATCACAAAAGACCGGCGCCAACGCACCATTACGCAAATACGGAGAGAGGAGCAAACATTTCCATCTTTTACCAATTAGTAACTCCATTCTGTACGGGAAAGGTTTTGGTTGGCGATTCGGCGGGATCGGCGGAGGGCAACGGGTGTATCTTCAATGGCGCTCGTGTCCTTGCTGCTCGTGTCCTTGGTGCTCGTGTCCTTGGTGCTCGTGTTCTCGGAACTCCCCAATGCAACAGACCACTGATCCGCCGGCGTCATGGCGCGCAACCGTTCCTTCAGGTCGGGGTGTTCTGCACACACATCGGGCATCCCGGAGAGACGCAGATACACACGCAGACACGCCAACACATCCGTGAGTGCGTTGTGCAAACACGATTCCAGAGGAGCATACCCGAAAAAATGGCGGTAGGCCTCCAACAGCTTGGGCGATTTCCGTTTCCAAAAACTACGGGCTACACCGGTGCGGCGGTCCACGAAGTTTACGCACATGCTCAAGTTGCAGACATCCGTCGTCCTCTCCATGGTACACACAAACTTGTCCGAGTCCATAAAGAGAGGGAGACCGGTTTTTGCCAACGCACAGTCCCCCAACCGCAGCAATTCGGCGACGACCATGCGGCGATCGAAGCCCACGTTGTGACCGACCACCACGTCGGCCTCTTCCACTTCCTCCACCAATCCCGCCAAGGCCTCTCCAATGGAAACACAATTCGGCGCATTCTGCAACACCTCCCGCGAAATGTGGTGAATCGCCAGACTTCCCTCGCTGATGACGACGTCGTCGGGTACATCAATGTAGGTATCCACCACACGAACCGTTGTTTTTCCGACCAGTGGAGAGGACATCTCCACCACCACGTAACTCAACTGCAAAATGTGCGGCCAATTCGCCAGCAGACTCGGTCGGCCACGCAACCAGGCCCGTTCGTACTCGTCGGGATCCAGCAATGCTGCGTTGAGTTCTTCTTTCGCTTTCCATGTCTGGTGCGAGGGAGAGGGCGGTGGCAAACCCGTCGTTTCGGTATCAAACACCACAATTTTTACCATACTTGACGGCAAGGATGAAGAACCATGCACACGTTGTGTTTATGTATTTCTACGGGGAATCGGTCAACTGTTCCTGCAGCATCAAAATGAGTGTCTCGTAATTGTTGAGTTTTTGAAACGTCATGCAATCGTTGAACCGAAATTTGGCGAAGCGTCCGTTGAGGAGACGGCACACGACGTTGGCCCCGTGGTCCTCAAATTGGATGTTGACAACGATTCCTCCGAGCGTGAGAGGTCCGGCAGGACGCCGGATCCATCGCACGTGCTTGCCCCGATGCAGCAGATGCAGGTCCTCGACCAATCGATAGCCCAACAACTTCCCATACGTCTCCTTCAGTTGCGATCGACTGAGAGGAAGCGTTTTCAGTGCGTCCAACACTTCCCGCAAAATGCTCTCTTGTGTTTCGTTCTCCAGGTATTCGTTCTGCGGCGTTTCCAGCGAATCCAACATTTTGTCAATGTCCAACAAGGCGAGCAGAGAGGGATCCTGTTTGGCCTCCTCGATTAACTCGGCCACCATGGCGGGTTTTGTGGTCATTCCCCCCCGCAACAAACAAACCAATATGTGATGGGCGCGCCAAGTGTTTAAAATATAAGTTACTGCAGAAAATGCAACGTATATTGTTGTTTTCTCTATACCTCTCTTTGTGTTGCTAAAAAGACCACAAAAACAAACGTGGCCCACCCACACGCTCTACCGGTTGCTGGTGCGGTTGGGTTGGAGTCTCGCCACGGAGATCAGTTGGCCCTCCGCCAGGAGCACCTTGCGGATCTGTTTGTCGGGACGCGAGGTAGCGACGCGGCACCTCTCGTGTTCCGGGTCGCAATAGAGGTCACATTGGTCTCCCGGCGCGCATTTGCGAACCTGGTTCATGCACATCTCGAACATGAACGCCGGGAAAAGCGCGCACATGTTGGCGAGTTGCGTCCGTGTTTGCGGATCGATCTGCCCTTGGTTGACGTTGTCCGCGGCCATCGTGGCGGCAATGTCCCGAAACATCTGCGTCTTGGCGTTGTCGGTGTACCGGTCACCGCTTGTGGCTTGCTGCCATTCCAAATACTCCTCTCGGAAGAGGTAATTGCTGAGCGTGAGAACGTACTGGCGGTGGCGTTTCTCCACGTTTGCCGACCCGTTGCCCAAGGTGGAGAGGGTCTCCAACACGACGGTGCGGCGGTCCTTGCCGCCGTAGGTCTCGGCGCCGTTGACGCGCGACCACCGGAGATCGGCGAGGCGGTTGGGGCACAACGATCCGGCGTTCTGGCTGTACTGGTACATGAAGAGTACGGCGTTGTGCAACGGTCCCTCGGCGTACGTGTTCAGCGAAATCTGCTGCTTGGCAAAGTAATTCATGAGGTCGTCCACTTCCGACGGAGAGGTGCCGTAGTCGAGGCCAATCTGTTTCATGTCGTTGACGAAGGTGTAAAAGTTCGCTACCTTCATCGTCTTCAAGGGCCCCCCGATGAACATGCTCAGCTGACCGAGGAATCGCTGGTAGTTGCGGCGGTAGGAGACCCCGAAATTCACCAAGGATTCCACAAAGCCCGACACCTGCGTGTATCCCTGCAGCCCCAACTCGCCGGAAACACGGAGGAAGCCCATCCAATACGTGACCTCGTTGGCGCCGAAACGGTCCATCAATTGCGCAAACCGTTCCATGTCCTGGGCGGACATCTTCAAAATCACCAGGCTGCGGGTGACGTCCATGACCTCTTTCCACGGCTGCACCCCGCGCTGCCGCAACACCTCCTTCCATTGCTGGAGAGGGTCCCCAAAATCGACGATCCCGAACGCATTGAGAATTGCGTAATCCGCAGGGGAAGGAGCGTCAGCGTTGTTCGTGACGGAGGACACCGGCGAACCCATCGGTCTCCCGTTTCCAACGTCAAATGCCGGCAACTGACGAGAGGGAGGGGTCGCGGTGGGAGGCACAAAGCGAAACAGCTGCGAAAACGATTCGTGCGTGGTCCCGACAAAGGATTCCGCCGCACGCCAAATGGATCCCAAGAAGGATTCCCGCTGGCCCATGAACGACGCATACGTTTCGCCCTGCAGCGTGTCGTTGTAAATCCTCTCCAAACTGTAGCGGTTGGTGGTCAGCTTTTCCCAAAACATGACGAAATCGCTGCGGTCGTTGAATTGGTAACCGGTTTGGTTCAAGGCGTCAATCACCTGCAGCAGTGTGCGTCGGTTGATTTCTGCCGGCTTCTGCGTGATGATTTCCGGGATCGGCGGCAGCATGGCGATCATCGAGGGGTCCATCGGGACCGGGGGGCTGCCACCGTCTCCCGCCCCCCCCGCCGCGTAGGCAGGCCCGTTCATGTACGCGCGAAACTTGGACATAAGTTCAGTGATGCGCAGGGGCACGCCCACAATGGTTTTCAGTTCGCCGATAAAGGACGTGTATTCGGCGTGGTTGTTGATGCCGAGGGATTGCAGGATGGACGCAAAGCGTTGGAAGTCGTCCACGAGATTACCGGACACCCCCACGTCTTGCAGCAGACGTTGCAATTGCGGGATGTCCAGGAAGATGAACTGGAAGGTGGGTGATTTGAGGATGGGGTGAATGACCCGGAAGTAGACCGCCGGCGTCACGCTGGCGTCCTTGTATTTGAATTCCTGTAGATACGCGCTCATGTCCCGGGGATCGACGTGGATGTCCGCTAAATCCTGCAACACCGAGCGACCGGCGGTGGCCCCTTGGTTCGTCGCACTCCACGTGGGGGAAGAAGCGGCAGCGGATGCACCCGGATAAAGAGAGGGAAAGAGGGGAATGCCCGCCCGGTTGTTTGCCACACCCAGCAGCCGGCAAGTGACAGTGAAGGGACCGGGTTTCTGCGAGGACAAATCGACGATGTCGGCAACGGACAAGTGAAACGACCGAAGCATGTTGACCACCATGGAGAGGTTGCGCTTGTGAACATATCCTCGAAATTGGAGATTGTTGATACCGCCGAGGAAGATGTCGATTTGGCCCTCGCTCTTGAACCCCAGTTCCTTCATTTCGTTGAGGAATTTCTGCAGCTCTTGTTGGTCGTGTGTGTTCGCCACCAGCGAACCGTAGTTTTGCCGCTCGACCTGGAATTGTGCATCCAAGGTCTTCAGGACGTTGTTGTTGATGCCCAGTTGCGCACCGGGGGGCAGCACCACGACGTCCGTGTTGTCCAAGTATTGAGAGGGTGCGTCCGTTTTGGGGTAGGTGGCTGGAGCGGCGCCGGGAGGTGGTGTAGTTGCAGCAGGATCAGCTGGCTTCGCCGACGAGGACGGCGGGGGCGTGGGCACTGCTCCACGAATGAGTGGGTGCCAGCCGTTGCCAGTGAATGCGGTGGCGCCTTCTCGCAAGAGAGGGGTAAAATGTTCGTTGACACGGATGCTGTTTTTGAGGTCCATGTAGGACCGGATCCCGGAGTCCACCAGGTTTTGCACAAAGGACCGGTACTCGGCCGGTCGGAATTCCTTCTTGGCAACGGGCATGGGTTTCCGGTAAATCATTTGCGCCCAGCCGCCGCCCGTGCCGTTGGGGTATCCGGCACGGTTGCAGTTGTGCAGCGCCTTCGATTCCATGCGCGATGTGTTCAATTGGTTCCCGACAAAACATTCGTTGCCGTACTCCAAACTGAAGTAGGTGGCTCCGGGCACGCTTTTGGCTATTTCCATGCATTTCTGAAATTTCTCCCTCTGCGTTTTCAGGTTCGGCAACATGAATTTCTTTTCGGCGCCGTTGTATTTCACGACGCGTCCCTTATAGTCGGAGTAACAGGGGTTCGATGCAGTGAGAGGAACCCACGTATTGGGATCGTCCGGCGGCACCAACGTGGTCTCGGAGGGCACGCGAAGGTGCGTCGACAAAAGCGCAATAAAATCGGGGAACTCGGCTGGTTCGACGCGAAAACGCAGTGCCTGGTTGATCTGCGTCATGGGCGTCAGGTGCCATTCGTTCAAATTGGCGAAGGATTCTTCTGCCACGGCGCAGCCAGACCCAGGGGGACACTCCACTGCAGTATCCACTGCAAACTCCACTGCAGAATCCATCGGTTGGCTAAAGGCTCCCACATACAGGGCCGTCACCACCACCACAAGCAGCAGCACGAGACACACGGCGGATAGGACAGACAATCGATAAGGAGACATATATGGTACCTATGTCTGCGGAACAACCTGCAGAAAAAATACAATGAAAAAAATGGTGGTACGTTAATGCACAAGTATGATAAAGAAGAATATATATTGTATCCACATAAAGCAACGTTTGTTGTTGAGCTGGTGGTGCACTGCTCCTTCCTCTCTATATGACTGATGAACAACGCTTGGACGTTCGGCAAGTACGAAGTGGTCGACCGCGTCGGCGAGGGGGCCTTCGGCACGGTGTTCAAAGGACGCAACCGCAAGACGGGCGAACACGTCGTCATCAAAGTGGAGAGGTTGGACACTGCGGCGCCCTCGCTGAAGCACGAAACGACGTTGTTGAATTGGCTCTACACGAAGTCGTGCCGGCACATCGCCCCTGTCTATTGGTACGGCGTCGTGCAGCCCTACCGCGCGTTGGTGATGCCGTTGTACCAGCGGTCCCTGCAGCAGTACGTACAGGACGAGTGCGGGTCGCCCATCGACGAAGACGCGGTATGCAGCATCCTGCGTGCAGCGGTGATCATTCTGAAGGATGTGCACGAGAGGGGTGTGGTTCACCGCGACATCAAACCGGGCAACTGGATGATTCAGGGGGACCAACTGGTCTTGATCGATTTCGGCTTGGCGGCCTTCTACGTCGACGAACACGAAGCCCACGTGCCGCCCGCCGTTCCTCTCCACGAACACGTCATTGGAACACCGAAATTTCTCAGCTGGCACGTGCATTGCGGCCACACCCCCAGTCGCCGGGACGACCTCGTTTCCTTGGGCTATGTCGGCCTCTATCTCGTGACCGGCGGCGCACTGTTTCGCGGATCGACCGCCGCGAACGCAACGGAGGAGGCGGCGGCGAAGGCCCTCCTCCACCCCGCGACCCACGTGGATTCCCCTCTCAATCGATGGATGAAAGAACAAAAAGCCTGGGACCGCTTGGCGACGTCGTGGTTGCCGGCGAATCCCTGCAGAGCCCTGACGCAGTTCTTGCGCGAGACCTACGCTCTGGGGTTTCCCGAACGCCCCTCCTACGAACGCTACGCCGCATGGTTCCAACGGACCACCACCACCACCACCGAAGAACGCAAAAACGGTCAGACCTGAGAGAAAGAAGTTAAACAAATCCGGACGACGACACTCCATAGTGTTTTTGGCTGTTTGCCTCCCCCCCCCCCCCCCCCCCCCC